>JAEEGJ010009029.1_pt1 | contig 27026 bp, 31 predicted proteins | sample 8958761 | NCBI WGS metagenome assembly JAEEGJ01 (sample SAMN16246546, study PRJNA631951) | gut metagenome | biome: gut microbiome; feature: rumen; material: RS-attached | host: Bos | place: Iran: Karaj | collected 2018-10 | reverse complement strand
GAACATCGAGCTCTATTCCCTCCTTGCTTCTCACAGGGACGCCATTGTCGTAGTGGAGCCGGAAAACGTACGGAATACCCTGGTAAGCTACCTGGCAGATGCTCTCCAGAACTACGACAACCTGTAAGAGAGATAACTATTAGCAGCCCCCGTGACGCTCATGAGCCGGCTGCATTCCGAGAGAAGCATCTCGTTATTGGAATAACCTATTTCTGCAAAAGCAGTCAGAAGACCGGCCGTCTTCGGACTGTTTTTCAGTTTTACGGAGAGATAAGCAATGACGGACTCGTCCACGTCTTCGCACTCGGCGAGAACGCGGACGAGCTGTTTAATAAAGCCAGGCATCTCCTTCATGGTGGCAAAGGTACGCGGCCTTTCCCGAACTGCCAAATTCCTGCAATTTTTGCAAAAAAGCATTGTCAAAGAGTCTAATGATGTATATATTTGTGAGACTAACAACATGAAGGATAATGAAATACTTTTTCTCCCACTGTGACACACTTATAAAGGATTGGCTGAGTAGCAGTTTCATAACGACGGGAACCTACAAGAATGACCCGTTTTTGTCCGTTCAAAAAAAGCCCAACGGCGGCCTCCTGCAACCCAAGTACATCAATTTGATGCCCGAGCCCTTCTGGGGTGATCCTGGAGATCCAGATAAAAAGAATCTCGCCGTAATGCTCAATCTCAATCCGGGTTACGGCAATAATGACCATAAGTATATTGGGAAAACAGCCGTAGCGGGTTCATTATCAAACGGCTATCCCAGTTTTGCGAAGAGAAATCCCTATTTGACAAATCCCTCCTTTCACCCCGATGCTTACGATTGGTGGCGGAAGCGACTGGCTTGGCTAAAAAGCATTTTTGGGGAAAGGGAAGAATTACCTTTTGTTCTGGAATTATGTCCATGGCATTCTCACAACTGGTCTGAGGCGGGCATTGTGCAATTCAATAAAAATCAGATAGATCACATCGAGAAATATGTGTTGTTACCTGCTCAGGAAGCTGTCAAGAATTCTGTTTCCGGTTGTATAATTTCTATAGGGAAGGTATATACCAGATTATATCCTGAACTTGGTTTTAAGTTGGTTAAAGAGTGGGAACCGGATAGCTCCAACAAGAATTGGCCTACAAGTCCTAAAACTAAGAAGCCCAAGAATGTCCACTTTAAGTACTATAAGAAGGACACAGAAACAGGTACCATTAAAGTGCTGTCTATTTGGATATGGGGAAGCAATAAAACTCCTTGCTCCGAATTCCTCGACATAGAAAAAGAAATCGTCGAATATATTAGGACACACTAAGACAACGAATTCGCGCCCTTGCCCTCGCAGAAAAAATTGCGGGGGCAAATTTTTTTGCAAGTTTTTTTGAATTTTTTGCCTTACGTTTCAATATTATCAACACAAAAATGATTCGATATGCAAAAGATTCAAAAATTTCAATTCAATCAGATTTATCGAGCTCCCAAGTCCACCAAAACCTACGAACTCCTGGATCGCTCCGGCCACCATCTCACCTTCCGGGTCCGGAATCCCAAAACAAAAGATTCCTGGAAACAAACTTCCACCTCCACCTACAAAGCCGACCTTTCCGGCGCCTTTGAAGAAGTCCTGTTTTCTGACGGGGTCCGCCTCCGCTCCAATGCCCTCCGGCCGGAACGGAAAAGGGCGAGGAGGCGTGTCCCATCGGTGACAAAAGAAGGGATTACCCAGCTGATGGAGGCCCTAGTCGCGTAAGAAGGAACCCTATGATGACAGAAGCGGAACTTAAGAATTTAGTAGCTTGCTACATTCTCATTGAAGGATACACGGATACGCGTTCCATCTACAACGTGTTATCTCAGGAATATCCCGGACAGTTTGACCCTAAAACGGCACTGCAGGTCATCAGAAAAACACTTAAAGAAGAATATGAATAGAAGAGAATTCAATCAAAAGCACCAGGACTACTCCATTGGCGACACCGTTTACTATGTCGAAGGCGATGATGCGGTCTACTCAATCAAAAAGACCCGGATTGTCGGAACCGAAACTCGTCATAGCGGATTCCGTATCAGAAGCCATCCAGTCTTTGATTACATCGTCTACCAGACGGAGGATGGCCGTCTGATCAGCCAGACAGAGTTCCGGCACGCAAGGGACGAAATGAGTCCTACCTCTGTCTTCAAGACGAAAGAAGATGCCGTCCAGTACATTATTCACTGCCTCCATTGCGAGATAAATACTCAATGGCAGACACTCCTAAATGCCCAAAAGCGCATGATCCAGGCTGAAAGAGTTCTTCACATGTATGAGAAATATGGAAAATAAGAATATAAAAAAAACAGAAAAGACCATTCTCCAGCTGATGGATATTCTCTCCGAGAGGTCCGATGACTCCAAGCTCGGAGAGGAATTCTGGACCGAGAACGGCGCTGTTGCGACTGAACTGGCCACCCGCCTTGCCTTGACGCCAAAACAGGCCGTACTCCTATCCATTTGCCTCCGCCATGGTCCTCGCCGCGTGGATTTCGGCGACATTGCCAGCCATCTTGCTGTCAGCAATATCCAGGCTATGGAATACAGCGACGATATCAACGCCCTTATCCGGGCCAAGTACCTCAAATTTCATGACGCGAAAGATCAGGACGAATTCGATATTCCGGTATCGGTAATCCGGGCCCTGAAGAATAATGAGATGCCCGAGCAGCCCAGACGCACGGGACTGAGTGCGGCTGAACTCTTTGAGTTCATGGAGTGTCTCTATGAGGATTTAGGCAACAACGCCCTTCTTCCCGGCGACCTCTACCACGAGCTGAAAGACATTTTCTCACAGAATAAGGACCTCGGTTTCGTCACAGAGTTGAATGCCCTGAATCTGGATCGGTTTGCCGATTTTATGGTCCTGACGTTTCTCTGTCACCAGCTGGTCAATGAGGATGACGACGAGATCACCTACGGACAGATTGAGGATGTATACCGCCACAAAAGCGATTTCTACGAGGAAAAGGCCATGTTCAAGGAAGGAAGTCATCCTCTTATGCTACAAGGGTTGGTAGAGCATGTATGCGAGGACGGACAGGCCAATACCTCCCGGATTCACCTAAGCAGTCATGCCAAGTCTGTTCTTCTGGCCGATTTCCACCTCCGTTCATCAGAAAAGACGATGAGCGGCCTCATTAAGCCGGAAACGCTCTCCAGAAAAACGCTCTTCTATACGGAAAGGAACGCCTCGCAGGTGGATGAGCTCCATAGCTTCCTTATGCCGGACCGCTATAATGAAATCCGCAGCCGAATGAAGGACAGCGGTTTCCGAAGCGGCTTTGCTTGCCTGTTTTACGGCGCTCCAGGCACAGGTAAGACGGAGACTGTCTATCAGCTGGCCCGTCAGACTGGCAGGAGTATCATGACCGTGAATGTCCCTGATATCAAGAGCAAGTGGGTAGGGGAGAGCGAGAAGAACATCAAGGAGGTCTTCGACCGCTACCGCCTGGCCGTGCAGAGAAGCGAACTGGCCCCCATCCTTCTCTTCAATGAAGCAGACGGCATCATCGGCATCCGCCGCGAAGGCGCCACTTCGGCCGTGGACAAGATGGAGAACAGCATTCAGAATATCATCCTACAGGAGATGGAGAATCTGGACGGCATCCTCATCGCCACCACCAACTTGACGCAGAACCTGGACCCCGCCTTCGAGCGCCGCTTCCTGTACAAGATCTGCTTCGAAAAACCCGATGCTTCCGTCCGCGAAAAGATTTGGCACACCATGCTGCCATCTCTGTCTGAAGAGCAGTGTACCTCACTTGCATCAGCCTACGACCTCTCAGGTGGCCAGATGGAAAACGTTGCCCGAAAGTTCTCCATCAACTCCATCCTCTATGGCAACGAAAAGAGCCCCATGGATATCCTCCACGCCTACTGCAACGCCGAGGGACTGGTTAACCAGGCTCCACGAAGAATCGGCTTTTGACAACTATGTGCTTAGGATTTGGTATCCAATAGCAATTATGATAGCAAGCGGGAATACTGCGGCGTTTTAACCCGCAGATGAAAGCGTGGAATATATTCGCTATTCCCTGAGTTTTTGGTTAGCGATATATCTCCGGACAGTGTCTTGCGATATGTGTCCGACGCTTTCGCAGAAATAGGACCTGCTCCATAGCGCGGATGCTCCCCACTTTCTCTGAAGGAAAGGACAGAGTCGGCGGAGCCGGTGAGAGGTAAAGCCCTTGAGCTGCTGAACGATGTACGATGGATCGAGGACCTGTTTGGAATGTACGAATACATGGACATGGTCGGGCATGACTTCCATCTCCCCGACGGCGAGGTCGAGTGATCTGCATTTTTCGTGCACGAGACGCTTGAGTGTATGTTCAACTTCTCCATATATCAGTTTCTTTCTGTACTTGGTGCACTATATCAGATGATAGCCGATATTGTAGACACAATGCGCTGAATGAGTGTATTTTGATTTCATATTCTCAAGTATTTTCGCTATATTTGTAATAGGTCAAGGGACTTGAGGATATGATGACATACACGTACAAACTGTATCGAAGCAAACGGACGGCAAAGCTGGACGCGATGCTCCGTGAAGCCTGTTTCGTGTGGAACCACGCCCTTGCGCTGCAGAAGCGATACTACTCCCTGTACGGGAAATTCGTTTCCTGTTCGAAGATGAAGGCCCATTTCGCGAAACGCATTCGTCGTCACCTGCTGCACAGCCAAACCGTCCAGGAGATATTGGAGCGTCTTGACATTTCTTACAAGCGTTTCTTCAAGCACCTGAGCCGCCGGCCGCCGAAGTTCCGCAAGGCACGTGATTTCTCAAGCATCGTCTATAAGCAGGGCGGGGTCAGGCTCTGCGGCAATGTCCTTGTCGTGAACAGTATCAACCAACACTTCCAGTTCTCGTTTTCCCGTCCGTATGAGGGAAAGGTACGCCAGATACGCATCAAGCGCAGCCGTCTTGGCGAGTACTATCTGTGCATCGTCACGGATGCTGTCGCCGGGTCCTGCATCCACGGAAAGTCACTCGAAGGTGCATCCGTGGGCATGGACTTCGGCCTGAAGACGTATCTCACGCTCTCGGATGGGACGAGGATTGAGAACCCGCAGTTCCTGAAGTCCGGCCTGAACGAGCTTCGCCGTAAGTCCCGGGCGCTGTCTCGCTGCGAGAAAGGCTCCGGCCATCGACGCGGGAGGAGAAAGGATCTGGAGCGTTGCCATGAACGCATCCGTAACCGTCGTGACGACTGGCAGTGGAAGACGTGCCATGACCTGTGCTGTCGGTACGATACCATCTGCATCGAGGACCTGAGTCTTCTCGGCATGACACGTCTGTGGGGGCGCAAGGTCAATGACCTCGCCTTCGGCGCGTTTGTCCAGAAGCTTGAGCACGTAGCTTCGAAGTACGGGACAAAGGTGGTCAAGGTTGACCGGTTCTATCCCAGTTCGAAGACTTGCAGTGTATGTCAGTACGTCAATGAGCATCTGTCACTTCGAGACAGGCATTGGACCTGCCCAGATTGTGGAGCGAGCCACGACAGGGACCTGAACGCAAGTGTGAATATATTGAGGCAGGGCATTGCCTCATCCGGGAGCACCTGTAAGACGCAGCTTGCTGCGCAGGGGGCGTTAGCCACCGGAGAATCCCCCGCGTTTTAACCGGGGGAGTATGTCAACTCTTGCTCAACAAACTCCCGACTGCTTGGGATGATAACCTTGATTTCGGCAATGAGCCGGGCCGACGAACGGTCAAGCTCAATCTCGCCGACGAAGGGGCAGGGGACATTATCTTCATTGAAGTCTTCGTACCAGTCCAACTGTGTGCGGGGGATATAGCCCAGTAGTTTACCGTCGCTGCGGATGACCGCCTGCGCCCGGGCGTCATGGATGTTTGACGGTTCCGGCTTCACGATGCCCATAATCTTACCCACATCATGGACAGTGCAGTGGTACTTTAGGCCGGTAATATCGGCTATCCGAAATATCTGGTTGAATATTTCGGATAGCCTTTTTATGAAACGAAATCCATTCCGACCCCTCCTCTTTCAGCGATAAATTTAGAGAAAACGTACTTTGCCTTTTGACCCAATCTTGTAAACTCTCCCATTCTTTCATGCTTTTCGGGAGAAATGTGCCATTTTGGGCCAGGTGCGAAGTAATGGAGTATTTAGAAGAGACGAGTGTGGTATGATATTTCTTAGAATTATTTTTCCACATTAATAAGAGCGTTTTACTTTGTATACGCGATTTTTTTTACTACATTTGCAAAAAGTAAACACTTGCATTAAGACTAACAACAGGGATTTCAAGAAATATATCAAGGAATTAGATCGGCTGTATAGTGTTGGAAATACCACAAAGCATAGCTTCCGGGGGCATACCAGGATATCCTTCATTACGGACACATTATTTACGCCCTGAAAGAGACGGATAGGATTATGAAGGAAATAGATGAAATAGGAGTTGTTTAACATAATGCTTATTGATATGAAGAAACTGATACTTATAACCTTGGCATTGCTCTGTTGTCATGCCGCTTTTTCTCAGGATATAATCCCCGGATACGTTACGGAGAGTAAGGCCGCTATGCTGGAGGAAACCAAGGGTCTATTCCTCAAAGTGGAGAACTTCGAAAGGAAGGTCGTGGCCATAAATGAGGTGGAAATCATCCCCGCGATGATCACGAATATCCGTACCGGCGAGAAGACGCCTTATGTCATCGTGAAGACAAAGGAAGAAGGAACATCCATTCGCTACCGTAGTATCATAGACTATGATGAAATCACTTCGTGCATAGAAGCACTGGAGCACATCATGACCGCGGAGATAACCACCACACCTTCCAATGACGTTCATGTTTTTATCATGACTAGAGATGCATTGGAGATTGGTGCCCGTTTTGAAATAAATGCTGGAATAAGAAAATGGAAAACCACATTCACACACGGAAAATATACCACTGAACCTCGGACTGACATCCTGGCCAGAAACATCAAAAAGTTAATCGAGCAACTGACCTCTGCAAAGGAAGTCCTCGACGAGAAGCTGAAATAGACCATCATTATGCCCAATAAAGCCGTCATATACGCCCGTGTGTCCTCCGAGGGTGACCGTCAGAACACTGACCGTCAGGTGGTTGACCTGAAGGCTTATGCCTCTTTGGCCGGCCTGGAGGTTGTCCGAGTATTCACCGAGAAGGCCTCCGGTGCCAGGGATGACCGTCCGGTTCTCGACGAATGTTTGGACTGGTGCTGCGCTGGCAACGCCGACATCCTCCTTCTTTCAGAGATTTCCCGGCTCGGGCGCTCCGTGAAGATTATCGTGGATGCTGTTGACCGCTTGACTAAAGCCGGCGTCTCCATCCACTTCCAGGACATCAACGTAGATACCCTTCTTCCGACCGGCGAGGAAAATGGATACGCTACGATGCTCGTCACGATGCTTGGACTCGGTGCCCAGATGGAGCGCAAGCTCATCATGGGAAGGTTGAACAGTGGCAGGAAGCACGCTATTGAGAACGGCGTTGTGATGGGCCGTAAACGCGGCTCCGTGAAGACCAGGGAACAGAAGGAGGCGGAGTACTCCGATGTTATCAGGTTACTTAAGAAAGGGGTTTCCATACGCAATGTGGCCAAGCTCTGCGGTAAGTCTCCGAAGACTGTCCAGTCCATCAAAAACGAGTTCATAAAATGAGCAGAAGCAGAAAGAAAGAATTCATTTCTATTTTGTAATTTTGTGCTATACAATTCAAAAACTGTAATGACAGAAGAAATCTCAAACCAATATTGGACCATGCGGATCCACCCACACGAAAAGCTGTGGCACATCGATCTGGGCGAGATTTGGCATTATCGCGACCTGATAGAATTATTCGTCAGGCGCAATATCGTGGTGCAGTATAAACAGACCATCCTGGGTCCGCTCTGGTATCTGATACAACCCATTCTGACCGTCATCATGAATATGGTGGTGTTTGGAGGCATTGCCAAGATGAGTACCGACGGGATGCCTCAGGCCCTTTTCTATATGGCAGGCAACATCTGCTGGTTCTATTTCTCCGACTGTCTGAACCAGACGTCAAACACATTCACTGCCAATCAGAATATGTTTGGCAAGGTCTATTTCCCTCGCCTGGTGGTACCCATTGCTGTAGTGATATCCAATTTGTTGCGATTTGTCATTCAGGTAGGGCTCTTTGTCATACTCTATCTCTATTTCTTTGTGAATGGTGCTCCGATATCCCCCAATTGGGCTATTCTGCTTACGCCCCTATTGGTCATGATGTTAGCAGGACTGGGTCTTGGCTTTGGAATTCTGATCTCCTCGCTTACCACGAAGTATCGTGACTTTACGATACTCTTCACTTTTATTGTCCAACTTTGGATGTATGCTACGCCCATTGTCTATCCACTCAGCATGGTGGAAGAAGGTACGCTTCGCACACTGATTATGGCCAACCCGATGACCTCCATTATCGAGGCTTTCAAGTATGCCACGTTGGGACAGGGCTATTTCTCTTGGTTTGCCTTAGGCTACAGTTTCCTGTTTATGAGTGTACTGCTGCTGTTCAGCGTTGTTATATTTAATAAGGTACAACGTAATTTTATGGATACTGTATGAAGGCTATTGAGTTTAATCATGTAGGCAAGCAGTATCGCTTGGGGCTGGTATCTACGGGAACCTTCAGCCGCGACTTGAGTCGTTGGTGGGCCATGAATGTCTTGGGCAAGGAAGATCCCTTCCTGAAGATTGGAGATACCAACATACGTTCCACGAAGGGCGAGAGCGAATTCGTATGGGCACTGAAAGATATCAATTTCAGTGTGGAGCAAGGCGATGTGGTAGGCATCATTGGCAAGAATGGAGCTGGCAAGAGCACTTTGTTGAAATTGCTCTCTCGTGTGACAGCTCCCACCGTTGGCGAGATTAATGTCTGTGGTCGCATCGCCTCGCTGCTTGAGGTGGGAACGGGCTTCCACCCAGAGATGACAGGCCGTGAGAATATCTATATGAATGGTGCCATCATGGGCATGACCAAGGCAGAGATTACCCGCAAACTCGACGAGATTGTCGATTTTTCTGGTTGCGAACGCTATATCGATACCCCAGTCAAGCGCTATTCTTCGGGTATGAAGGTACGCTTAGGTTTTGCTGTAGCCGCTCATCTGGAGCCAGAGATTCTGGTGGTTGATGAAGTGTTGGCTGTAGGCGATGCCGAATTTCAAAAGAAAGCCATTGGCAAGATGCAGGATGTGTCGAAAGGAGAAGGAAGGACTGTTCTATTTGTGAGCCATAATATGACAAGTGTGAAGAGTTTATGTCAAAAAGGGCTTATCCTTAATAATGGTATGATTGACTACCAAGGTGATATCCAGAGTACAATAGAACGATATCTGACTAATCAAATGGACAGGTCTGCGACTTCACTTGAGACAATTAATGACAGAAAGGGCAATGGATTATTACGCATCACCAATATATTGTTATTAGATAAAGATGGACATAGCAAAGATGTCTTTGAGGTAGGGGAGAAACTTTTCATAAAACTCGAATTTGAAAAAAAAGAAGGTTTTTCTCAACTTAATCACACACGTATCGATATTGGCATCAACAACATGATGAATGTTAGAGTTACTTGGCTAAGTACACAGATTTTTTATGATACTATGCCTGACGACTCAGACGTTTTAGTGTTTGAGATACCAGAATTGCTTTTGTCTGAAGGAGATTATAATTTTAACATGTATTGTAATTCGGAAATGGGCATCGTGGATTGGCTGCAGAATGTTGGTCACTTGCGTGTAGTATTTCATGATTATTACAAGACTGGCCGTGAGATTCCTTTGTCTCAAGGTTATTGTATCACTAACTATAGAATTAAATAAAATGAGAAAAATTTGGCATTTCTTATTAGAGCACTTACGTATTAATAAGATATTAGAAAAAGAAGATAAGATATTAGAATTACAGAAAGAAATCTTATATGCTCAACGCTTTAATAATACCATTACTGATAGTGATTGGCTAAAGTACAGTAGTTTCTCTCCAGGAGGATGGGCTGTTGATTATAGTTTCTTATTTGTTCTTTTTAAGATCCTTAATTCTATGAGGCCATCTAATGTTATAGAATTTGGCTTGGGGCAGTCGTCCAAAATGGTACATCAATATGCCTCATACTACCAAAAAGCTGCGATAACTATAGAACACGACAAGGATTGGGTGGATTTCTTCCAGAAGGATAAGATGGGTGATTACCATGTCAACATCAAATTAATGGATCTGGAAATGATCAATTACAAGGGAACGGAAACTCGTACGTATGCAGAAATAGAAGAATATTGCAACGGAAATAAGTATGATCTGATCGTGGTTGATGGACCTTTTGGATCAGAGCATTACTCACGATCCCAGATCATTAATCTCGCAAAGGACAATTTAGCAAAATCATTTTGTGTCATCATAGATGATACGAATAGACTAGGTGAAATGGAAACTATATCTGAACTTTTTACTGTATTAGATAGCCAAAAGATCGAATATTGTCATAAAACGTATAAGTCCATCAAATCATTCACTGTAGTATGCTCTAAAAACCTTCGTTTCCTGACATCTTTGTGATAGTATGAAGAGATTCTTGTTTATATTGTCTTTCCTATGTGTTTTTTCTACTAATTGTTACCCTCATGAGCGGGATAGCGTCCGTGATTATTGGGTAGAACAATTGATGCGGTTGTCATCTCCTGTTATTGATAATCTTTCTAAAGACTCGTTAAAAATAGCGATGCCGATAACCCAAAGACAAGAGTATCAATATCTGGAAGCATTTGGCCGTATATTCTGTGGTTTGTCGAGATGGTTGAATCTTAAGGATGATTCAGAAGAAGAAATTATTAGAGCCACTGTTAGAAATAAGGTCGTTAAATGTTTTCAGAATGGGTTTAATCCAGATTCTTTTGATTATTTTAACTTTGTTTATGGTAGGCAGCCTTTAGTTGATGCAGCTTTCATTGCTCAGGGACTGATGCGCGCTCCTCTCATTTGGAATATGCTTGACGAAGATACCAAAAGTAGAATTATTGAAGTATTTATTTCTTTACGTAGAGTAAAACCATACCCCAGTAATTGGATGTTATTCGCATCTATGATAGAAGCTTTTTTATTAGACAAGACCGGGATATGTGATGAGAATAGGCTTTTAGAGGGTATTAATGCTTTTATTTATGCCTTTTATGTAGGTGACGGAGTATATGCTGACGGTATAAACTATGACAATAATTATTATAATAGCTATGTCATTCATCCTATGCTGATGGATATTCTTCTTTTATTGCAGGATAAAGGTCTACACAGTATTCATGAGTGCCAATTGTTAGAAGCAAAAAGATACCATCGGTACTCTCAGTGGATGGAACGGCAGATTTCGGAAACTGGATCCTTGCCCGTATATGGAAGGTCTGTTGTTTATCGTTTGGGAATGTTGCATGCACTGGCTGAGTATGTATGTGTTTCTGATTCTATATTGCCTATGGGGCAAATCAGAACAGCGATGACACAAGCCCTTATATATAATTTGGACGAAAGAGATTATGATGAACATGGGTTTCTGAAAGTCGGATATAATGATTATCAGCCAGAATTGGCAGAGTCATATATTAGTACAGGAAGTTGTTATCTGTGTTCAACTTTTTTTCTTCCATTGGGTTTGCCCCGTAATCATGTCTTTTGGAAAGATAATGCAGAGGATTGGACATCATTAAAACTATTTAATGGCGAGCAAACTTCAACCTGTGACAAAGCTTTTCATGAGAGTGATACTTACTCAATTCTATTGAAAAGATACTTTTATAAGTATCGTTACCTCAGGAAACCTGAGAAGCGACTGGTCAATACTATTTTTCTATTATTCTTTATTCTTGCTGTAGGAGGGTATTTTCTTTGTTTAATGATCTATTTTCATTATCGAAAATGTCGTATCTAAGAACAAGTTAAATATGCAGATGGAATATACTTTTTCAATAATCATACCTCATTACGATATTCCAGACTTGCTGATGCGCTGTCTGAAGTCGATACCTGTATCTGAGGATATTCAGGTGATTGTGGTGGATGATAACAGTCCAGATGCCGATACATATTTAGAGAGGTATCCTGAACTGTCGCGTCCTTATTTGGAGTTTATCAGAACGACAAAAGGTGGAGGCGCTGGCTATGCTCGCAATATAGGATTGGATCATGCAAAGGGTGAATGGCTACTGTTTGCTGATGCCGATGATTTTTATGTGGAAGATATGTATGATATCATTTCTTCAAATGCAGACTCGGAAGCGGATGTCATATATTTCAAGAAAGAATCTGTATATTCAGAAAATATTATCCAAAAAACAGATAGGGATGTTTATATTGATAGAATGATTAATAATTATTATGCGAATGGTGACGAATGGCCTTTAAGATTTATGTATTGTCCTACATGGGGCAAGATGATCAAAAGAGATTTGATTAATAAATTTAACATCCGCTTTGAAGAAATAAGATACTCAAATGATGCGTTTTTCTCTTTGTTTGTAGGATATCATGCTGAAACTATTGAGGTAGTTAATAAAGTCCTTTATGTCTTGACTTCCCGCCCCGATTCGTTAGTGGCTAATTATTGTTCTAAACCAAATGAGTTAAGAATAAGGGCAGAAGTGCATTATCGTTCTGATCTGTTTTTGCATCAGCATCAAATGTGTAAGGAAAGGTCCATGAAAAAATATTTGTTACTCATGTTCAATAATGACCGGAAACTGTTCAAATACTACTTCTTTAAACTTGATGAGATTTATCCGTCAAAGTTATCGGCACTGCGGGATTTTTGCAAGAACAAACCCCTAAGATTCAAGATTAAATTCTATTTATATTCATTTTTAGTATGGACAAGGATTCTGTAAGTATTGTCGCAAATATTAAAACGATGACTCCAACGTATAGTATCATCATACCCCATAAAGGCATTCCGGATTTGCTGATGCGATGCTTGAGGTCAATACCTGTATCTGAGGATATCCAGGTGATTGTGGTGGATGACAACAGTGTGGGTGCTGACACCTATTTGGCAAGATACTCAGAGCTGTCACGCCCTTATCTGGAGTTTGTCAGAACAACTAAGGGCGGAGGAGCTGGCTATGCCAGGAATGTAGGACTGGAGCATGCTAAAGGCAAATGGCTGCTGTTTGCCGATGCGGATGACTTCTTTGTTGAAGATATGCATGACATCATCAGCTCATACGTTGATTCGGAAGCAGATGTCATATACTTCAAAAACAAGGCGGTTCTTTCGGAGAATATAAACATAGAATCAAATCGATGTTCTTGGATGAATAGAAAGATTGATCAATGTTTGAAAGATGGTGATGAATGGCCTGTAAGATTTAAGTTGTTTGTTCCATGGGCCAAAATGGTTAAAAGGGATTTAGTTATTAAATACAGTATCCGATTTGACGAAGTAGTGTATTCGGCTGATGTATATTTTTCCATGCTTGTTGGTTATCATGCAGGAACCATCAAGGTTGCAAATATAACCCTATATGTCGTGACTTTTCGTCCCAAATCATTAAGTGCAGAATTTTGTACTAAGCCTGGAGAATTGAAAACAAGGGCAGAAGTGTTTTTCCGAGAAGAAAAATTCTTGATTATGCATAATATCTGTAGAGTTCGGTCTATGAGAATATATTTGTTAATAATGTTGAAGAAAGACCATTCTTTATTCAAATATTACTTTTATAAATTAGACGAATTATATCCATCAAAACTATTGGCATTGCATGATATAGGAAAAGGTACATCTCTGCTTACCAAGATCAAGTTATATTTATATTCATTGCTGATATGGGCAAGGGACTTGTGAGTATCTGTTGAAGTAAAGTTATATAAGCGTAAGATGGAAAACGAACTCCTTCACCCGTTTGTCAGCATCATCGTGCCTGTATATAATACGGCGGAATACGTGGAAGAATGTATTCAGTCCATCCTGTCGCAGACCTACGAGAATATAGAACTGATTCTTGTGAATGATGGCAGTACGGACGGCTCTGGTGAAATCTGCAAGAAGTATGAACATTTGCCTCTTGTTCGATATATAGAAATAGAGAACGCTGGTGTTGTAGAAGCAAGAAAACTAGGGGTAGAAAAAGCTCGTGGTGAGTGGTTTATGTTTGTTGATTCCGACGATTTATTAACAAAAGATGGCGTACTTCTGTTGGTGTCATTATCTACTGATGTTGATATCGTGGTTGGAATGAACAATCGAAACACGAGTTTAATGATGGCTCCCGATTATTATGAATGGCAAGATTATCTTTATGGACTCTATAATACGAGCATTTCCGGTTCTCCTTTTGCCAAGTTATTTAGACGAGAACTCATAAATAGTTGTTCTATGGCTTTTGAATATAAGCTTGCGCGGGGAGAAGATGTATTGATGAACTTGGCAATAGGAAAAACAAATAGAAAGATGGTCCCAATATGTAAAAACATTATATATTTATATCGAGAGCGCTTTAATTCTGCAACGCATTCATTTACATATGAGTTTGATTATTGTTACAATCTGTGTAAAATTGCGGATTCATTTGTAGAGGGAGTCCTTCCTATTAATGAGATGTTAAAAGGCAGTATTAGTCGCCGTATGTACTATTACAAAAAAGTTTTGGCAGAGAATGATTACCATAGTGACAAGAATCATCCATTTGTACGCGAAATCGTAAAGCGGATGAACGAAGCGAAAATCCTAAAATTAAGTGATAGGATTATTCTTATGGTATCAGGCAGGAAAGCCATGATAATATGTCTTTTCTTGGCAAAGATAATTAGGAGGATCGAGAATCCATCTCGAATTCTTATAGATATTAAACGCATAATTAAGAAGTAAGAAATGAAATCATCGTTAGTCAGCATCATAGTACCAGTATATAATACTGCAGAATACGTTGAAGAATGTATTCAGTCCATTCTGTCCCAATCATACAAGAATATCGAATTGATTCTTGTTGATGACGGAAGTACTGATGGGGCTGGCGTGATCTGCCAAAAGTATGAGCATTTGCCCAATATAAAATTCTATAGACAAGAAAATTTGGGAGTTAATGCTGCGAGGGGAAAGGGCGTGCAAGAATCAACTGGCGAATGGATAACATTTGTGGATTCTGATGATTACTATCTTCGCTATGATGCAATCCAAATGCTTGTGTCAGAATCAGAGGGTGTAGACATCGTATTTGGAAGCGCAGGAAAAGGATATTGCGAAAGAAAGGACTTACCAGATTATCTTTCATGTGAAAAGTTCCTGGAAATGCAGTATACTAGAGAATTGTCAGCAGGACCATGGGTTAAACTATTCAGAAAAACATTGTTCACAGATAAGACATTTGATGAGTCCAAGAATATCAAGAGAGCTCAGGATTATCTAATGAATCTTCAGTTGGCAGTAGAGAACCATAAGAAGGTTAGGATATTCAAACACTCAATTTATTATTTACGAGAACATCCACTTTCAAAGCGACATACATTTATATTTAATTTGGATTATTGCCAAACCTTAACAGAGTTGGCAGATAATATTGTAAAAGGTTATTTACCTGATAGAGTCTTAACTATAGCCAAGGCTAAGCAAAGACGTTTTTTCTTTTGTGAGGCTATTTCGACAAACGGTTTTCTGAGTGATGCGAATCATCCCTATACTAAAGAAACAAAGAAGCTGCTTAAGCAAACTGCTCAAATCACATTGATAGACAGATGGCTTCTGAGTGTCTCTTCGCCTTGGGCTGTCAAGATGGTGTGGAATTTGCGAAGGATTGCAAGGAGGCTGGAGCATCCCTCAATGATTATACGAGATTTGAAGATATTTATTAAAAAGCATTGAAGATGAATGCCAAACAGAAAATATGGAAGATGACAAGGCCGGTGGTTAGGCCAGTGGGTGGGGCAATGATAATTGTCTTGTTCTACCTGTTGCGCATATTTCCTATTAAGAAGAACAAGGTTCTGGCTTGCGTTTCTGCTGGTAGACGGTATGATGATAATCAGAAGTTTATAATGGAGGAGCTTCATAAGCTTATTCCTGATTTGGATATCGTCTGGGTGAAGGATCCCAAATATGAATACGAACTGCCAACATGGATGCGACCAGTTAAATGGCGCAGTTGGCAATGGCTGTATGAGTATGCGACGGCTAAGATCTGGACGAACAACTGCTGCGAACCTGATTACTTTGTGAAGCGAAAGGGACAGTTATACGTGGAAACATGGCATGGGGGACTGGGCATCAAGAAAGTGTCAGGCGATATCATAGGCGAATATGCTGCAGGCATAACAAAGACACTCTTCCTGAAGAATGCATCGGATATGGCAGATGTGTATATTTCGAATTCTGACCATCTATCGATTATCTATCGCAGGGCGTTCAAATATCATGGGCCAATCTGGAAATGCGGCTATCCGAAGAACGATATGCTGGTGCAGAACAATCCTGAGGAAGGTATGAAGGCTCGTAAGGACTTAGGCATTCCTTCTGATCATAAAGTGTTGCTCTATGCGCCTACATGGCGACTTCGTTTTACTCAGGAACTGCACATCGACATGAATGTATATGATTTGGATATACAGCGGCTGAAAAAAACGCTGACGAATAAATTTGGTGGCGAGTGGACGATGCTGATCAGATTCCACCCATCGCTGCGCCTCTATGCCAAGGGCTATCAGGAGACGCATCCTGAGGTGATGGATGTGACGGACTATCAGGATATGCAGCGGCTGCTGATGGCGACAGACGTAATGATTAGCGACTATTCAAGCTGTATCTTCGATGCAGCCATGAGGCGCATTCCTTGTTTTACGTATGCTACAGACTTCGAGCAGTATAAGTATGAAGAGCGTGGCGTGTACTATGAAATGGAGGAACTACCGTTCCCATACGCCAAAAACAATGACGAACTAGAACAGAACGTGAAGGTTTTCAACATGGAGGACTATCTGAAGAAGTGGGATGCCTTTACCGTGAGAATGGGACTTAACGAGACAGGCCATGCAGCCAAGGACATCGCAGAGAAGATGGCAGACTACCTGAATGGCAAGAAGGTGGAATGGCAAAATGATTATCCAATATAAAAACTAAATAGTTATGAACATAGCTGTGATATTTGCAGGAGGGCGAGGGGACAGACTCCATAGTCATAGTCGGCCCAAGCAGTTTTTTGAGTTTCGAGGGAAACCTATCGTAGTCTATACCATCGAGGTGTTTCAGCATATCCAGGAAGTTGATGCCATCGTGGTGGCTTGTCTAGAAGACTGGATACCTTATCTGCGTCGTCAGGTGGAGAAATATGATCTAAATAAAGTCATAGATATCGTACCTGGTGGCAGGAAAGGGCAGGACTCCATCTATAATGGACTGGTATCCGCCAAGCAACATTTCCCAGAGGATTCGGTGGTGCTGATACACGACGGCGTGCGCCCCTTGGCGATGGAGAAAACTATTATTGAATGTATTGAAGTAGCCATGGAGAAGGGAAACAGTATCGTTTGTGTGCCAGCAATGGAGACTATTATCATGAAGAAAGCTGATGGTTCGCTTGAGGTGCCTGATCGCGATACCATCCAAATGGTCAGAGCGCCACAATGTTTTGTGCTGAAGGATGTGTTGGAGGCTCATCAGAAGGCATTGGCGGAGGGTAGGCATGATTTCGTAGATACCTGTTCAATGATGAACCATTATGGTTATGAGTTGCATACGATTATGGGAACGGCTGAGAATATCAAGATTACGACACCTGCTGACTACTTTATGTTCAAGGCCATCATTGACGCGAGGGAAGAAAGTGCTGTATTTGGATTTTAAGAAGTGAAAAGTGAAGAGTGAAAAGTGATATATTTGCTACCGCTGTGAGTAAAGATATTATCCAAGAGGATTTACAGAGGATGAGCGAGGCCAAGCTGCCCTGGCGAGAACTTCACGGAAAGACCGTCTTCGTTACTGGAGCTACAGGTATGCTGGCCTCGTATGTCACCTGGCTGTTGCTCTATCTGCATGAGCATGCAGGCATCAACGTTTCTGTAGTGGCACTTTGCAGGAATCGCAAGAAAGCAGAACAATATTTTGGCTCGTATGTAGGGAAGTCTTATTTCCGTCTGCTGATACAGGATGTATGCAATCCTATCGCCTATGAGGGACAGGTGGACTATGTATTCCATCTGGCAGGGAACGCCAGTCCTCATTTTATTAATACGGATCCTGTTGGTATTATGAAGTGTAATCTGCAGGGGACTATCAATGTGCTGGAACTGGCTCGGCATCATGACGTTAAACGGGTTTTGTTTGCATCGACACGAGAAGTTTATGGAAAGAATGAGGATGCAGAGCAGCTCAATGAGTCGGCTTTTGGCACTCTCGATCCTTTGGACGACAGGTCGTGCTATCCTGAAAGCAAGCGGGCTGCAGAATCGCTTCTGAAGAGTTATGCTCTGCAATATGGTGTACTGTTTAATACCGTTAGAATTGCCCATTCTTATGGACCAACTATGAATCTGGAGAATGACGGGCGAGTGATGGCAGATTTGATTTCAGACGTGGTAGCTGGCAGAAGCATTGTACTGAAAAGTACTGGCACCGCTGTTCGCGCTTTCCTTTATGTAACTGATGCCGTTATAGGAATGTTTACGGTACTCTTCCTTGGTGAACCATCAACGGCCTATAATCTTGCCAACGAAACAGAGCCGATCTCCATCAAGGATTTAGCTCTTTTGCTAACCTCATTCAGGAAAGACATCGACTTGAAATTAGTTTATGATACGCGGCAGCAAGACAATACTAAGGGTTACTGCACCTATAAACGAATTGCCCTTGATACCAGAAAATCAGAGGCTCTAGGATGGAGCCCCCATATAAGTCTTAAGGAAGGGTTAACCCGTACTTTTATAAAAACGCAAATCGGTGTTTTGTGAGTTTCTTGACGAACGTAAAATGTACTTACCTTGAGGAAATTGTCGATGTTGTCTTGCCATATTCAAATAATTATTTGCACCAAAAGAGGATTTTGCAAAGGTACCATTTTTAGTGCAAAAAGGCCCGAGTTTCACAACTGGGGCCCTCACGTGCCAAAACGAGAAACAAGCGCGCCGTGAAGGGATATATGTGGGTCGTACGCAACGCGCTCACCGGGGACGTGTACTTCCATTATGATATGGGCTCCCGCAGCGGCGATACCGCACGCAAACTCATTGGCGGCTACCGTGGCGCCGTGCAGACTGACGGCTATGAGGTCTATGAGTCTTTTGAAAATATGCCCGGGAAGAGGATGATTGGCTGCTGGGCCCATGTGAGGCGCAAGTTCGTGGAAGCCTTGGACGAGAATAAGAAGTATGCAAGCGAAGCCATTGTCTACATTGGCAAACTCTACAAGATAGAGGAGGAGATGCGTGACGCTGGCTTAACTCCTGATGAAATCAAGGAACGCCGACAGAAGGAGTCCTATCCTATCATCCAAGAGTTCGAGAAGTGGATGGACTCGGTTGCCAACGCGTTCACGCCCAAGTCCAGGATGGGCAAGGCCCTGGTCTATACCTATACGCTTCTCCCGCGCCTAAGCCGCTATGTCCTGGATGGTCGGTACAATATTGACAACAACGGCATTGAGAATGCAATCCGCCCTTTGGCTTTGGGACGCAAAAACTTCCTGTTTGCCGGCAATCATGATGCGGCCATACGTGCAGCCATTGTCTACTCCCTGTTCTCGTCTTGCAAGGCTGCCAGTATTGAACCCCGGGAATGGCTGGAAGACATCCTGGTGCGCCTGCCTGCCTATACTGGCGACCTCGGAGTGCTACTTCCGTGCAACTGGCAGAAAGTCGCAGCGACTAGCAGCGAGTAGCATACAACTAAGCGAAAGTTGCTGCCACTTGCATATAACACCGTGTCACTTATATGTACTTCATCGGAGGCTTACTATAATAACTGGAAAGATTGAGCAAAAGCAACCAAATACTTTAACTGGCAATATGCAAAAGTTAGATTTAGAAGGCAAAACCATTCTTGTGACGGGTCACGCCGGCTTTATAGGAAGTAACCTTGTAAAGCGGCTCTTTGCTGATATGACCTCAGGAACAATAGTAGGTATTGATAACCTAAATAACTACTATGATACAACCCTCAAGGACTATAGGCTTAAAGAGTTGGAGAAGTGTAAATCCTCCGGGATTAATTACATCTCAGTCCGTAGCAGTATTGCAGACAAGAAGTTAATTGACAAACTCTTTGCGGAGTACAAGTTTGACATTGTGGTGAATCTGGCTGCACAGGCAGGAGTGCGGTATTCAATTGAAAATCCGGATGTTTATATTGAGAGCAATATCATAGGTTTCTATAACATTCTTGAAGCCTGCCGGCATAATCCTGTAGAGCACCTTGTATACGCGTCTTCGAGTTCCGTGTATGGTGGCAACAAGAAAGTGCCGTTCAGTACGGATGACCGCGTTGATAATCCTGTTTCATTGTACGCAGCCACGAAGAAGAGCAATGAACTGATGGCGCACTGCTATTCGAAGTTGTATAACATCCCTTCTACGGGACTGCGTTTCTTCACCGTGTATGGTCCTGCTGGGCGGCCAGATATGGCATACTTCGGTTTTACTAACAAGCTCCTTCACGGTGAGACAATTCAGATTTTCAACTTTGGCAACTGCCGTAGAGACTTTACGTACGTTGATGATATTGTTGAGGGTATTGTTCGTGTGATGGCTGGTGCTCCGGAACGTAAGAACGGCGAGGACGGCCTTCCTATTCCGCCCTATGCCGTCTATAACATTGGTGGCGGTCAGCCGGAGAACCTGCTGGACTTCGTAAATATCCTTCAAGAAGAACTAGTTCGTGCCGGTGTGTTGCCAAAAGATTATGACTTTGATGCTCACAAGAAACTAGTGCCCATGCAACCCGGAGATGTTCCTACTACCTACGCTGACGCTTTGGCACTAGAACGTGACTTCGGCTTTACTCCGAAGATTACACTGAGGGAGGGTTTGAGAAAGTTTGCAGAGTGGTATAAGGAGTATTACGGATAATTGTTATTTGGTTTTAAACTATTGATATATGAAAACTAAGTGGATGGCCCTGTTGCTCGTTATAGGGCTGCTGTTCTATGGACTAGGTTGCCTGGTGGATTCTGTTGCTGTCGAGGGTTTCGGCGCTATTGTCTTTTTCCCGGGGCTTATCGGCCTGCTGGAGAAGATTTGGCCGGAGGAAGAAGGAGCGTAGGTTATTTGTCTCTCCTTCTGATAGGAACAGAGTGCCTTGAGTAGCATTTCGTAGAGTTGCACTGGATAGTGAAGTTGATAGAAATTCAAGTCTGCTCTCCTTAGCGAGAACTTGTTCACTTCCATAAAAGAGGTTGAGCTAGCTTTTCAAGGGTATGCAAGGGGTCGTACCGAAGCGCGGCTGATAGTGTTGAGCACGTTGTGGGGTTGAACATTACTATCGGCCCGGAGGATGTGATGGAAGTATAATGGGCTTGTGTTCTTTGGACTGGGGTGCTTCGCTGGTGCGGATGAATTATTTCTTCTTCCAATCGCTGGAAGATAAGTGAGGTGGATGTTAAACGCGGTGGAGCCAAGGTTGGTGATATCCATCCATCGGCACGCATAAAACAGCGAAGAGGTGGTAATCCGCAGAAGGGGTGAAGAGGAAGTCTTTGACGGTAGCGGAGGCAAGGAAAGCGGCCTGATGGGATTTATTCCCGAGACTGTGTTGACTATGATCATATAGGAATCAAGGTTAATGGTTAATTATTAATATGGGAGTACAATCCTTCAACGGCGTGTTGGCTGGTTATCTTGGGGCGAACTTTATAATCGGCCCTATAACCGAATGGCAGATTCTTGAGACCCTTCGGGAACAATCGACCAAAGTCGAGCGGATATCATCAAAGAAAACATTTCGCATTATTGTGAAGCAACGATAGACCATTCCCTGATTATGACAGGGCTTTGTTGGAAGATGATCTTAGAGGTGTCGCGTCGGTAAGGCTATCACATACGTACATCCATTATTGCCAAGGCTTGGTCGCTATGTGAATGACGAGCGCTTCTGCATTGACAACAACCTTGTGGAGAATGCCGTCAGACCGCTGGCTTTGGGCAGGAAAAACTTCCTGTTCTGTGGGAATCACGATGCCGCCGTCCGTGCCACTATCGTATACTCTCTGGTGAGCAGTTGCAAAGCAATGGGTGTAGACCCTCGTGAATGGATGGAGGACGTGAAGGTTCGTATCCCTGGGGAACGAGAATAACCGAGACGTTCTCCGTAAACTCCTGCCCGACAAGTGGGCAAAGCAAACCAACTAAAATCAACTTTACCCAACTTGGACCAACTTGGGCCAACTTGGCCAAGTCGGCTCCAACTTGGAATCAAATAATCAAGTCGTCTTTAAACGGAGGCTTACCTACTCCGGCTCTACCAAGCTTGTGTTACAGCTTGTCCACTCCGTGCACTTCGACCCCGCCTTGTGGCCGTGGACAATATTTGTTGTATCACGTCAATGTTCCATGTTCCAAATCACATAAAAAAACGGCGATTTGCAATTTTTCGAATCGCGTTTTCAACCCTGCGTCAATTTCGACAAAGTCCGTGTTGCTTTATTTCTGTAATCGTTCTAATTTTACCGACTTTTTTACGCCAAGCCTCAGAATATCGAAGGTCTCGGTGTTCTCATCAAGGTCTTCATCGAAATCGACACCGTCAAGAAACGACAAGTCTAAATCATCCTCCGGGGATTGCTCATCCACGTCTGTTTGAGTACCGGTTGGATTCCAACCCTTTTGCGCTTCCTTCACAGCCTCCTTAGCCATACTCAATGCCTCCCCGAACATCTTCATCGGTTCCTCGGCATTCTTCTTTGCCTCAGTTATCGCCTCTTCGATTTGTCCAAGAATCTGTTCCTTAAGCGACGGACCGGACGTTTTTCTCTCGGCCTTTGGTTCCGCCTTGGGACCAGGGCCGGGGTCTTTCCGATACTGCGCCTGCTGCTTTGGCTGGGACTGTCCCTGCGTATGCGAGAAAGAGCGCGTCTGCTGCGCCTTCCACTGGCCTTTCTCGCTCTTGTTGTATGAATCATCGTGGTCATCCCTGAATATCAGGAACAACGCCACAACGACGATGATGCCAAGAATTGCGTAAAACATGTTACGAATATAAGCATTCTTTTCGTAACTTCGCGACTATCATCGTCCAGATGAGTTTTGTCTGAACGTTCCAGGCATCGCCAAACGCTGTCGGCCTCCACCACGTGGGGGCCGATTTCTTTACGGAATGGTGCTCAACACCGGGCTCAGTCTTTACTAATTCCTTCCCATAATAACAGGATTATCCGTATCTTTGTACTGCCATGAAGATCGATTGCCACTGTCATATCCTCCCGTTACTTGACGACGGATCCACCTGCCTGGAAGAGTCCATAGAGCTTGCCAGGAAGCAGGTCTCATGGGGCTTCGAGAGGGCCGTCTGCACTTCCCACAGGGCGTTTCTTTACAGAAACACGCCTGATACAGTACGCAAGGCATGTGACAGCCTGAGGGCAGCCCTCGAGGAAAGGGAGATCCCGCTGGAACTTGTCCCCTCCATGGAGTACCGCCTCATCCCGGAAACCTGGCCGGAGACCCTGGAGAAGAGATGGCTGCTACCCTGGGAAGGAAATCATATCCTCATTGAGCTTCCCATCCATGACAGATCAAAAATCGGGAACATTGTCCCATCGGATGAGGTGAAGCGCCTCCTGGACGTGGGTTTCCAGCCCGTCCTCGCGCACCCAGAGCGCTATCTCTACTACAAGATGGAGGACTACATAGCCCTGAAGGAAGCAGGGTGCCAGTTTCAGCGCAATATCGGGACCCTGGAAGGCATGTATGGCAATGCCGTCAGCGCACGTGCAAATGACCTCCTGGAAGCCGGTCTCTACAACCTGACAGGGACAGATCTCCATAACATGCGGTATGCCGCCTTCTTTGACAGGATAGGATTCCGCGCAACAGAAACCACTCTTTAAGCCTTTCCGATGAAACTCACCGACCTCAAAGACCTTCGCGTCATAAAAAAGGACCTCTCGCCGGAGCCGGAGGACAAGCCTCAGCAGAACCAGCCGAGAAAGCGCTCCGTCGAGCTCAAGAGCAAAGAGGAAGAGCATGCCCGGAATGAGGGCCTGGTGATGGGGCAGAAGGTACGCATGATGGACACGAACGACACGGCGACCATCATTGGATTCGGGAAGGGATACTATGAGCTGGAGCTAGACGGGCTCCCCATCCGGGCCGTCCGAAGTGAGTTTATCCCGATTGACCCTGAGGAAGACAAGAAGCTGAGAGCATCCATTCCATCGAGGATGAAGAAGCAGGAGGATGGTATTGAATTCCAGGAGGATACGACGGGAGACCTGACGGTTGATCTGCATATAGAACGCATCCCTGGTAACGATGGTATTCCCGAGTGGGCTGCCCTGGAGTTCCAGATGAACTACTTCCGACAGGTGCTACGCAAGAATCTCAAACACAGGGGCAGAAGGATTGTTTTCATCCACGGGGTAGGGGATGGCACACTTGCCGCCGCTATCCGAAAAGAGCTGGACGAAGTCTATGCCATCAGTTGCAGCTATACGTTCGGTCCCATGGGAGTTACCAACGTTACTATCCGCTGACAATGACTCGCATCCAGTATACCGGTTCAAACTACCAGGAACTAAAAGAGATTCTTGGTGACCGTCTCATGGCACCGTACTTCTGCATGGGTTTTACCATGCTTTCAGTTATGACTGAGGACGGTCCCATTACCGTCAACGAAGCCGACTACATCCTCATTGATGACAACGGAAAACTTTCTATTGAATAAAGAATATGCGCACCAAGAAACCCAAGAAGCTCCATATCACGGAGAAGGATTTCATGCTGGCCAACCGCCGGGCCGCCCGTATGGAAGACATTGCAGCTCATGGGAAACCCACAGCGCTCCGTTCCATAAAGCACGCGTCCAAGAAGGCCTACAATCGGAAGAGGCTGAAAAAGGTTCTCGCAGAAGGGGAGTAATCTGCGGGTGCGCTTAATGGTTATTCTCCAGGACGGTTATACAGTAATCTATCGGCTCACCCGCAAAGTTCCGTGGGAGGTTATCCGAAGATAGTACTCAGTCGATACATAAAGAACGGCAGATCTGACACCCCTCTAAGTTGAGCGCGAAAGGCTTTCATCTTGGAGTTGAGTGATTCTGCAGAAGCATTCGTTGAACGAGCGATGAAGTAGTTCAGGACGTTGTCCTCCCTGGACCTGATGGCATCCCTTGCCGACTTGACCTCACGTATAGTGTATCGGTTGACGATCTTGTACCAGCCGTGCAGCTTTTCCCCTCTGGTGTCAGCCATCTACGACGGCGGATGTGCAGGGTCAGTTTTTTGTCCCGGTATACAAGATGTCCTTCTTACTTTCCCTGCTGTCGAGGGACTGGCTCTCCGCCCATACTAACTCAAAGAAGTCAAGAATGCCTTCCGGCATGAAGAAGCTTAGGAAGTGTTCTAGCAATTGTGCTCGTGTAGATGCATTGTCCATAGGATGGCAGGATGTGTTAAAACAGAGAAAGCGGCCCTTGCTGGGCCGCCCTTCCCTGTGGTATCTACTGCCGCTGTCGCGGTTAAATTCGATTAACGGGTGAATGGATAAATAGGTTAGAAGCCGAGCACCGGCCTGACACTATAGCTACTCGTCTTATAGCCGGAGTACCAAGAATAGTAGCTGTGGAAGTCCCAAGCGTATTCGTTATTGAGCACCGTAGCAGACCAATACCTATAGTTGCTAGATAATGCCGTACCGCCGACACCAGTGGTGATATAGGCATTCACATTGTCGTCGTAGGTCGTGCCGTTACTATCACTATTCGTCGAGCCGAGGTTGGTGAATATCGCCTCGTAGTCGCTCTTCTGCGCCACGGCCCAGTCGGACACGGCGGTAGTGCCCAGCGTGGTGTAGCTCGTCAGGCTGCCGTGGGCGGCGGCGTCGGGCAGCACTTTCAGCGTGGTGCCGGCGAAATCGGTCGTGGAAGTCCAGCCGTTGATGGTGTACCAGGTCTGCGCCGGTGCATCCTGCAAGGCGAGAATCAGGCCGTGGCCCGTCTCCGTCACCTTGCCGAGGATGCCCACGGCGGTGCCGCCTGCGGGAACGGCAGTCTTCGCGTCGCGCAGATGACCATCGGCGCACACCACCTTGCCGACGTCAGATGTTGTAGCGGCAGAGAGCAGCTTTGCCGGACCAAAGCCGAGCACTGGCCTGACACTAAGGCTTTCCGACATAGGGTAGAGGCCCCAACCAATGCCACTGCCGAAGCAATATGCATAGTCGACGAACTTGTTCTCCGTAGCAGACCAATAGTTGCCATCCAGTGCCGTACCGCCGACACCTGTAGTGATATAGGCATTCACGTTGGCGTCGTAAGTCATGCCGTCGCTGTTAGTCGTCGAGCCGAGGTTGGTGAATATCGCCTCGTAGTCGCTCTTCTGCGCCACGGCCCAGTCGGACACGGCGGTAGTGCCCAGCCTGGTGTAGCTCGTCAGGCTGCCGTGGGCGGCGGCGTCGGGCAGCACTTTCAGCGTGGTGCTGGCGTAAGTGGTCGTGGAAGTCCAGCCGTTGATGGTGTTCCATTCCTGCGACGTTGCGTCCTTCAGGGCGAGAATCAGGCCGCAACCCGTCTCCGTCACCTTGCCCAGGATGCCCACGGCGGTGCAGCCTGCGGGAACGGCAGTCTTCGCCGGGTGCAGATGTCCTTTGTCGCACACAACCTTGCCATAGTCAGACGCAGTAGCTTCAGACAGCTGACCCACTTCGCCTGCGACTTTCCCCATGATGTCGGTCTGTTCATCTACATCGGCCTTTGTTAGAGTGCCGGAATAGCTGACGTTGTTCATCGTCAGGCCATCGGCGGTGTAGATCATGCTGGTGCCGGAGACATCAGTTATTGTGTCGCCGTAGTTTTCCCCATCGGCG
>JAEEGJ010009028.1_pt1 | contig 27029 bp, 25 predicted proteins | sample 8958761 | NCBI WGS metagenome assembly JAEEGJ01 (sample SAMN16246546, study PRJNA631951) | gut metagenome | biome: gut microbiome; feature: rumen; material: RS-attached | host: Bos | place: Iran: Karaj | collected 2018-10 | reverse complement strand
GGCGGTGCAGCTGTCGATGTTCTCGGAGGATCATCAGCGCGAGAAGGACGCCAAGCTCGGGAAAGTGATAGACTTGATAAATATGCGTTACGGTCCCGGAGTCATCAGGACTGCGGCAGAGGCGGAAGGCGGCAGGGACAATGCGTCGCACGACCCGTTCCGCCCGGAGGAGGATGAGTTCTCTTGATCTTTGCAAGCGACTACTACAAACAGAGATTCGGACATAAGATGTACAAGGCTTCGATAAGCCTTGATGTTACCTGCCCGAACAGGGACGGCAGCAAGGGAAGAGGCGGATGCATATTCTGCTCGGCAGGAGGCTCGGGCGAATTCTCGGAAGCACCGGGAGATGTCTCATCTCAGATAGATGCAGCCATAGCAAGAGTCGAGCGCAAAGCAGGAGATGACGCCGGATATATCGCATATTTCCAGAGCTTCACCAACACATACTGCGCGCCCGAATACCTTGACGGCGCGATCTCGCAGGCCGCATCTCATGACCGGGTAGAAGCCGTGTCCGTAGCGACCAGGCCCGACTGCCTCCCCGAAGAAATACTTGATGTCATAAGGCGGCACAGCGCGAAGATCCCGGTCTTCGTCGAGCTCGGCCTTCAGACGGCAAGCGACGGAACCGCGGAAGTTATCAACAGATGTTATGAGACAGCAGTTTACCGGAAGGCCGTGGCAGATCTTCACGCTGCGGGTGCGAACGTCATTACGCACGTGATATTCGGACTTCCCGGCGAGACGGAAGAGGATATGTTGGATACCGTGAGATATGCTGCAGACTGCGGTACGGACGGCATAAAGTTCACATGCCTTTATGTGCTTAAGGGCACGCCCCTCGAAGAACTCTGGCGCGCAGGCAAAGTTGAAGTGCTCGGTCAAGAGGAGTATTTTGGGATTGTGGGGAAGGCACTGGAACTTCTTCCTGAAGATACGGTGGTCCACAGGCTCACGGGCGACGGACCGAAGAGCCTTCTGCTCGCGCCTATGTGGACGGCGGACAAGAGACAGGTGGTCAATTACATCAACCGGAGGTTCAGACGATGAAGGCATACATGAAGGAGACAATGGCTTTTGTCCGTAAGTATATCGACGAAGAGATGCAGTCTGCTCCGGAAGAACGTACGAGGAAGGTCCTTGCAGAATTCGAGAAGAAGATATCCTTTTTCCAGCACGAGAGGCTCATCCACCTGATAGTCACTTTCTTCTTCGCGCTGTTCCTTCTCATGGAGATATATGCGCTCTTCACGCTGCCGTTCAGCTATGCTCCGGTCTGCGGCGTGCTCGTGGTGCTGTTCTTTGTCCTCGTAGTGGCATACGTGTTCCACTACTACTTCCTCGAGAACTCGGTTCAGCAGATGTACAAGATGAGAGATGAGATAACGAGGTTCCTGGATCCCGACGTTAAGGCCTGACGGCATTCCTTTCCTGGAAGGCATTCAGCTCGAAGTCAGGCATGGCAGCAAATGACTGCTCGTATACCTGGGACGAGAATTCCACAAAGGTGCTGTAGTCTCCGATATCCGTAGTGAACAGGAGCTTTACAGGTATTCCGCGGCCTTCCGAGCTGCCGGTCGATACCAGGCATGCATATTCTTCCCTGATGTGACCGCTGGCCTTGAAGCACTCCGACAGATATGTGCGGTAGAGTGAGAGATTCGTCACGCCGCCGAGGTCCGCATCTTCCGGGAACTTGCCTTCGAACAGATCCTTGTGGCGGTTGATCATCATGGCAGCTTCCCTTGCCGTCAGCGACCTTACCGAAGTCGTGTCGATGTTGAGCATCCCGCGGAACTGCCTCTTCTCGCCGTTTATCGCCTGACGGTAATTCGTAAAGGGCACGGACAGGAACGAGTACGCCGGGACGACGCTCACCGTGTTATCGAACTCGGTCACCCTTACAGAGATGAGGGAGATGTCCGTAATGGAACCCTCGACATCCATGGAAGGGATGGTCACCCAGTCGCCGATCCTGAGCAGGTCGTCTGCCGTGATCTGCACGCCTGCGACAAGGCCTAAGAGCGGATCCTTGAACACTATCGCGAGGATGGCGGCAAACGCGGACACGCCGGAGATCAGCACGAGCGGGTTCTGCCCGAGGATGAGCGATACCGCGATGGTACCGAAAACGATATACACGAAGATCTTTACTACCTGCAGAATGCCCTTGATCGAGCGCTTCTTCGCGATGGGACGCTTCGAATACACATCTCCGAAAACATCCACCGCCGTGGATATGAGTATCATCACGAGGATCAGCATCGCATAGCCCGAGACCACATACACGATCTTCTCGGCAGAGAACATATAAGGAGACAGCGACTGCAGTCCGTAGAAGAATATGAGGAACGCGGACTTGCCGCCGAGCTTGTGTTCTTTGGCTGACTTCGCTGCTTCCCTGACTGCCGCGTGGTGGCCCTTCTTGGCGAGAGTATTAAGTATCACGGACATCGCGATCTTGACGATAAATGCCGCCAGACCGCAGATGGCTGTCATGACAACGGCACAGAGCAGATGGACGAGCGTGGTGTCGCCGAGCGTGTTTATCAGGAATTCTTCGAGCTTAATAAACATCTTAAGGGCCCCCTCTTGTAATCAATTTTCCATAATTATAACAAATGATAGATATGTTATTTTAATTAGTCGTGTGTAATAATTAGTGAGTCATGTTATAGGAGGAAGACCTTTGACTGAATTTTGGAATTACGTAGTCGTTTTCCTGATCTCGATGGTACCGCTCATCGAGCTCAGAGGCTCTGTCGTATATGCGGCGAGCGTGGGACTTAATCCTTTTATCGCTCTGGCGATAGCCGTTCTCGGCAATATGCTGCCTGTCCCGATCATCTATCTGTTCGCCAGAAGAGTGCTCGTATGGGGCAAGGACAAGAAGTTCATCGGCAAATTCTTTACCTGGTGCTATGAGAAGGGCGAGAAGGGCGGCAAGAAGCTCACTGCCAAGGCCGGAAGAGGCGTCTTCGTGGCGCTGCTCCTTTTCGTCGGGATACCGCTTCCCGGAACGGGTGCGTGGACAGGAACGCTGGCGGCTTCCTTCCTCGACTTCGGTTTCAAGAAGAGCACGATCGCGGTTCTCCTCGGAGTGCTCCTTGCAGGCATCATCATGACCGTAGGTTCACTGCTTGCAGTCATGGGCGTTACATCAGTTTTTAATTTCTTCGGATAAACGGAGTGTTATATGAAGCTTAAAGACCTCTTAAAGTACGACAACGTAGTCATTCAGTGCCACGATGACCCGGATGCTGATGCGCTTGCATCGGGCTATGCGGTCAAGTGGTTCTTCGCGCAGAACGGCAAGGATGTCAGGTTCATCTACAGAGGAAGGAATGCCATCCATAAGAGCAATCTGCAGATCATGCTCGATAAGCTCGAGGTCCCGGTCGAATATGCGCCCGACTTCGACGAAGAGCCGGATCTTCTCATAACGGTCGACTGCCAGTACGGCCAGAAGAACGTCACCACAACAAAGGCAAAGAAGGTTGCCATCATCGACCACCACCAGAAGGTAGTTAAGGAAGGCGGCTGGTCATGCATCAGGAGCGACGTCGGCAGCTGCGCTACGGTGTGCTGGGACATGCTCAAGGAAGAAGGTCTCGATCCCAACAGCGACAAGCTTCTCGCGACTGCACTCTACTACGGTCTGTATACTGATACGAACAGGAACTCGGAGGTCTCGCACCCTCTCGACCGAGACATGCTCGATGCCCTGGTCATCAACAAGAGCATCATCACTGAAATGGTCAACTCGAACATCTCGCTCGAAGAGCTCCAGATCACCGGCAAGGCCATCCTTAACTATGAGTATCACGAGAACAACAAGTATCTCGTTATCGAGTCGGAGGCATGCGATCCGTGCATCCTCGGCGTCATAAGCGATTTCGCGATGGAGACGGAGAACGTTGACGTCGTTGTCGCATACTATGAGAGCCCCTATCAGATCAAGCTTTCCGTAAGGAGCTGCACCAAGGAAGTCCATGCGGACGAGCTGGCGAGCTACCTCACCGAAGGCCTGGGCGGCGGTGGCGGCGGTCACAACCTGAAGGCCGGCGGCACGATGCTCCCCGAGTACCTGAAGAAGTCTGCCAAGGAGACCATCGAGGAGAGACTTACCTGGTACTACGATACATACCTTGTGATCTATGCCAAGGAGACCAAGCTCAACACCTCTGACATGAGGCGCTATGAGAAGATCCAGCAGACCCTGGGATGCGTTAAGCTCACGGATGTATTCCCGTCAGGTACCCCCATCAACATAAGAACGCTGGAAGGCGACGTCGATACCATCATCGATGACGAGGCATACCTCATGATCGGCGTTGAAGGCGAGGTCTATCCCATCAAGCAGAACAAGCTCCTGAGCAGCTACCAGCTCACGAACTTCGTCTATACCCGTAAGTTCGAGTACGAGCCGAGGATCAAGAACCGCATCACGGGCGAGATCGAATATGTCATGCCCCACGCCAAGACCGCAAGGACTTCGGGCAGCTCGATAATCTTCGCCAAGCCCCTGCAGCAGCCGGTCAAGCTCTTCACGGCCTGGACCGAGGACAAGTACTACTCCGGCAATGTCGGCGACTACATCGCGGTAAGGGCGGACGATGAGCACGATATCTACATCATCAAGGGAGACCTCTTCGACAAGTTCTACAAGTCGAGATAACCCCTCTCGAAAACAAACATCGCACACAACCGGCGGAGAAGCTTTTCCGCCGGTTTTTGTTTATGGTTTTGTGTATAAGTAACAATCTGTTAATAAATATATAGGGGTTTCAGGGTGGTTTGTTGACAAATTGCACAATGAAATGATTTTCATTTGGTTATTCGTGTCAGTTGTATTACAAAATCCCCGATAGTATCATTAGGCTAGCTCCAAGGAATACGGAAACAATAGTTACCGGTTCCGAGGCAGACCGCCCGAAGTGATATCGAGTTGGTGCAGGGAAGAACCAGAATCTTGCATTAGGATTTATGGCGAAGCCGAAGAGACAGAGCCGGAGGGGTAGACCGAAGGCAGACACGAAGCCTAGATAGGATCTGAGGGAATACGAGCTGGCGATTGAAGGTACATTAGGTATACAAGTCGCAGGTTGTAACAATTAGTTGATTCGGTATCGGGACCGCGAGCGGATGAGATGTCATCGTCGACAGGGAACAGCCGAGGACCGCAACAGATGTTACACCGGTTCGTGCAAACCGAGTAGCCGATACAAATGCTACCGGGACGTGAAGCCTAACTCGTGATGAGAATGGCGGAGCGGGTTGACCCGATGGCGGTAACGTCCGGCGAAGGGAGATACGAGTTGCACGGTGTGGTTGATAGTTGCAGCAAGTCAGTTAATTGAGGCAACGCCACATATAGAGCTCGGGTTGGATGCAAAAGGGTCTGGGCCGAAGAGGTAACAGCGGATTTGGATTTGGTTCGTTGGAGCGAACAGGGATCCCGTCGATCAGTATCGGCGGGTTCCTTCTTTTTGTGTGCATTTCGGGGGCGGCGGGGGGATTAGTAGCAGATATCTCAAAAACGATACTGCAATAGGAACGCCTGCGCATTACTGCTTCTTGATCTGTGCGATATAAGGCAGATTCCTGCCGATCTCGTCCCTGTCCATACCGTAACCTGCAAGCCACTGGTCGTTGATCTCGAATCCGTAGTACTTGACCGGGATCGTCATGAGCAGACGGTCAGGGTTCAGGAGCATCGAGCAGAGCGTGATGTCCTTGGGCTTCTTCATCTCGAGATTCTGTATGATATATGCTGTGGTAAGGCCCGTGCGGATTACGTCTTCTACCACGAGGACATGCTTGTCCGTGATATCGATATCGATGTCCTTGATGATGCGCACGATGCCTGTCTTTGAAGTCGTGTTGGGGATGTTCGAATAGCCGATCATGTCGACCTTGATGGGAAGGTCGATCGCGCGGGTCAGGTCAGACAGGAAGTACAGTGCGCCGCGGATGACTCCGATGACGATGAGCTCCTCTCCGGCAAAATCCTTTGTTATCTGTGCGCCGACTTCGGCAACGCGTCTCCTGATGGTCTCTTCGTCATATACGATGTGCTCGACTCCAAGTGCATCTGCTATGTTGCTCATGTCAGTTCTCTCCGTTCTCCGCGCCGCCGAACAGCTTCAGCCTGTCGACAAGCTCCTGGAAATCTTTCTTATATACTATCCTGATGTTCGTGCCCGGATAGAGCTCGCGCACGAGACGCATCTTCTTGTTCTTCTTGGTAACGTACTTCTGATCCATCGTCGTAAGCTCAAGATACAGGTTGAACTTGGGCAGATAGAAGTCGGGCGAGATAGCCATGGTGACGTTGCCCTCGGCATCCCATTCGACAGGGAAGGTCTTGGGTTCGTAGAGCCATTCGATATTGTACATGTCGAGGATGCGTGCGAATTCCTCTTCTGTATCGTTCTTGAAGACAGCAGTCTTGGTCTGGTGATCCATCGTGCCTGAAGACAGACTCTCGGCAGCAAGCCTTGCGCGGAGGTCGTGTTTCCTGGAAAGCTCGATTATCGCGTCGACGCATTCGTCTACGGTGAGCCTGTCCGTATTAAGGATAAGATCGTAGAGCTCGGGCGAAGTAACGTCCTTACCGAAGAGCGTCATGACAAACCTCTTGTGCTTGCGGTCACCGATGGTCAGGACATCTCTGGCCTCCGCATCTGTTATGCGGTATTTGCGCATTATCGTCTTGATGCGTGTCTCCTCGCTAGCCGTGATGCGGACGTGGATCGCGCTGGGGTGCCCGCTAAGGATCACGCTTCCGCCGAGACCTAACAGGACCAGGTCGTTGTTGTCGTTCATGGAAGCAAGGGTGCGGACTCTCTCCACAAGGATATCTGCATAAGTTCTCTGACTGCCAGGAAGCGGCGAAAGGAAGAACTTCGCACTCTCGTTAAGGCGGTCGAGCGTACCGGGAGCAATGGCGCCGTAGAAATTCTCGAGGGCATATCCGCGCGAGATGACTCCCGTACCCAGGCGCGCTGCAAGGCTTGCGGCTATATCCTCACCGAGGCTGCCATTCTGCCTTGATATGGTAATTATCGCCATAGGGTGCCCTCCCGATTGAACTGATAAGATAATTATACCCCAAGTGCAGGATTTAAGTTGACATTGAGTTTGGGATTAGTTATAATCTCACGTGCTTGACCAATGCCATCTTAGCTCAGTTGGTAGAGCAGCTGATTTGTAATCAGCAGGTCGTGGGTTCGAGTCCCACAAATGGCTCCAAAGCTTAAACCCTTGAAACTATTGCGTTTCAAGGGTTTTTGTTTTGCCGGAATTATCTCGAAAAATGGTTGAAAAACACCAAAAGTGTAGGAAAAGTGTAGGATATATTTATAAATATTTTTGATACCACTGATTTAGGCTACCTTAGAATGATATAAATATTGCTATTATCAATAGACAAAATGGCTGCGGTATCGACCTTCTGGCTATGCTATAAACTGATTAGAAATCAGGAGAAATGTGCTATTGTTCCCGACAGCATGTACATCTGCTGAATGCTATAATGAAAAATAGAATTGATTTGCTTAAGAGCAATGCCTGAGGTGATATATGGCTGTTACTATCAATAAGCAGGGATTAAAAAAGTTTGTTGAAAAATGGACAGGTCGTGGTAACGAAGACGAAGATGATCGTTCATATTGGATTGACCTTTTCCAAGATGTTTTTGGACAAACTGATGTTACAGACCGACTAGTATTCCAGAAAAAAGTCTCAGCAGATGACGGGAACGTAAAGAGAATAGATGTATATATTCCTGAGACAAACGTATTAATCGAGCAAAAAAGGCTTGGTATTTCTTTGGATAAACCCCAAGCAGGACATAACGGTATGACACCGTATGAACAAGCAAAAATGTATGATAATGGTCTGCCAAGAAGTGAGAAGGCACGGTGGATCGTAACATCCAATTTTGAAGAAATATGGATATATGATATGGAGAAAGGCAGGCCTGAGGAAAGCCCGGTAAGAGTAAACCTATCAAGTCTTGATAAAGAGTATACGTTGCTTCAGTTTTTGTTTAATCCTCAGGTAGAACAAATCCGACATGAATTAAAAGTCTCTCAAGAGGCTGGTGACAGAATCGGAAGAATATATGATTCTCTTTTGTTACAGTATCCGGGAGAACTCACAGAGGAAGAATATAAGAGCTTAAATCTTTTTTGTGTAAGACTTGTTTTCTGCTACTACGCAGAAGATACGGAAGATTTGTTTGAAAAGAATCAGTTCAGAGATTATATAGCCTCTTTCAATACAAGACATTTGCGCAATGGTCTTAAAGACTTATTTCGAGTATTAGATACAAAAGAAGATGAGCGTGACAGAACAGAAGAGCCCGCACTATTGGCTTTCAAATATGTAAATGGTGGTTTGTTTTCAGATCGGAATATTATAATTCCGCAGATAGATGAGAACACCCACAAGCTTATGATTGAAACATCTGATTTCAATTGGGCCGATATATCTCCTACTATATTTGGAGCAGTTTTTGAGAGCACTCTAAATCAGGAAACACGACGCAAGGGTGGAATGCACTATACTTCCATTGAAAATATCCATAAAGTAATAGATCCGTTGTTTCTGGATGATCTTAGAGAAGAATATCGTGCTATTTCTGATATGAAGCAGCCTAATGTTAAACGACTGCGTTTAGAAGAATTCCAAAACAAATTGGCATCTTTGAAATTCCTAGATCCGGCATGTGGCTCTGGAAACTTTTTAACAGAAACATATCTGTCTCTTAGAAGATTGGAAAATGAGGTTATAAAGAGTCTAATAGCGCTTGATTCCAACAAATATGTTAACCCTAATCAAATCAGTTTAGGTGGAGGCTCAGGTTCGGATATTAACCCTATAAAGGTAAATTTGTCACAATTCTATGGCATAGAAATAAATGATTTTGCAGTAGCCGTCTCTAAAGCAGCGTTGTGGATAGCTGAAAGCCAGATGCTGCAAGAAACAATGGCAATAGTGTATCAGAAAATTGATTTCCTTCCGTTGAAATCATATGTAAATATAGTTGAAGGAAATGCACTAAAACTGTCTTGGGAAGAAATAATCGAACCATCTAAGTGTTCGTATATTATGGGCAATCCGCCATTTATAGGCAAGAAAGAACAGACCAAAGAACAAAAGTCAGATATTTTAACTCTATTTTCTAATACAAAAGGCATAGGAAATGCTGATTATGTTTGTGGATGGTATAAGAAAGCAGCAGATTATATTAAAAACACAGATGTATTGGTTGCGTTGGTTTCAACTAATTCAATAACTCAGGGTGAACAAGTGCCTATACTCTGGCATGAATTGTCCAATCAAATATCAGTCTTTTTTGCATATCGAACTTTCAAGTGGGACAGTGAAGCTTTGCAAAAAGCACATGTTCATTGCGTGATAATCGGATTTAGCGATTTGGGACATCCTATAAAGAGAAAACGAATCTTTACAGAAAATGAATATGAGGAAGTGAGTAACATCAATCCGTATTTGGTAGATGCACCAACTATACTTATCGAGAATCGAGGCAAACCGCTTTGTGATGTTTCAGAGATAGCATATGGAAGCATGCCTATTGATGATGGACATTTGATTCTTGAAAAAGATGATAAAGATGCCATACTTGCTGAGAATCCCAACAACAGTAAAATGATCAGGAAATATGTCGGAGGAATGGAACTGATAAGAAATACGGAACGGTGGTGCTTATGGCTTAAGGGTATTTCACCATCTGAAATTAAGCAATCAAAAATAATTACTCAAAGGATTAAAGAGACTGCCGATTTTAGAAATAGAAGTAATCGACCACAAACTATTGCACTTGCCGATACACCATCGTTGTTTGGCGAAATAAGACAACCTAACACGGATATGTTGGTTATCCCTAAAGTATCATCTGAGACAAGAAAGTATATTCCAATATGCTATGTTTCTCCAGATGTAATTGTTAACGGAAGCGCTTTAATTGTTGCAGATGCAAACATTTACTGTTTTGGAGTTCTTATATCTAGTGTTCACATGGCATGGATGCGAACTGTGGCTGGAAGAATGAAAAGCGATTATCAGTATTCGGGAAAAGTTGTTTATAACAACTTCCCTTGGCCCACGCCATCATTTGAACAGCGAAAAGCAATAGAACTAACTGCAAAAGAAATACTCAATGCTCGTGCTTTGTATCCCGATAGCTGTCTTGCTGATCTATATGATCCTCTAACTATGCCCATCGAATTAAAAAAAGCTCATGATGCTAATGACAAAGCTGTAAAAAAGGCTTACGGGTATACAAATGATATGTCTGAAACAGACATAGTTGCTGAACTCATGAAGTTGTACCAAAAACTTGTCTTTGAACTAAAAATGCAGGGATAATTCTTTATATGTTTCCAATATATATAAATGGAGCAAGAGTTGTTTGCTTCACATCAAAAGATGATTATGGAGCTGCTAAGAAAGAATCTGGTACAAAAGCGGTTCGAGTTACATATTTAGCGATTTGTAAATATGAGAATGAAGATAGTTATTTTTTTGTTTGGATGTAACGAAAAATTTGAAGTAGAAGTGAATATTGTTTTTGCATCAATGCATGAGTGCAAGAAGTGCTTTTCTACTATTGAAAAGGGTTATAACGATAATTAGTCGCTTGTTAGAATATTAATATTTTCTTTATTATTACTACATTCCCTTTTTATCCAATAGGTTTAACATATACATAATCATATTGTTATGAAACCGGTTATTAGGCATATAGTTTTAGTTTAAGAAGGAGTTCTGTTAAGGATTATATGGGAATTATGAATAGGTATGATAATAATGCATCTGTTGTTTTATGTAGGTGTCGCCATTCTAGAGAGTTATATGGCATAAGAGCAGAAAAGTGTAACGCTGACACATGGCTATTTACATGGTCATTTAAGATTAAAGAAACTAGCGCAAAACGCGAAGGCTATGATAGCAATTATGTAAGTGGACAAATTAACCACTCCGATGAGTTTCCGGGATGTCCATACTGTGAAAGCCACTCATGGTTTCAGTGCGGGGCTTGCGGTAAGTTGACTTGTTGTTTACCTGATCCTCAATACACAAAATGCGCTTGGTGTGGTAATGAAGGTGAATGTCAAACGGCTGAACACTTTGATATATCCGGTATAGATTACTAAAACTACAGTGATGAAAAGATTTAAAAGCATAGAAGATGTTCTGGTTTTCTTATTTAACACAGAAGGATTGGAGATTCTGAACGATCCTGCTCGTATTAATGGATTTATATCGGATTGTTTTCCTAAGAGCTTTAAAGAACGTTCTGCAATAAAAGTTTGTCTAGATAAAGGCTTTTCAAGAAGGCTTTATACAGCCATTACCCAAGATAATTTGCTGTCTCAGCTAGAGATTAACCAACTGAAGAAACTTTGTACGACTGAATTATGGATGGCTGATGAAGCGATAGATTATGTTATGAGCGTGTTCATTGACGCGCTTAAGAACTCTCAGCTTTCATCGCAGTATGAGATTTCTTCTACAAAGAAAAAGGGAGGCACAGCAAAGCCTAAACCGAGCAAACCGAAGAAACCCAAGAATCAAAAGACACATAAGAAACCAGTAAATACGAAAAAAATAGCCCTGGTGGCTATTGTAGTATCAGTGCTAGTCGTATTTTTGGGTTTGTTTGCTTTGATTATCTCAGTGTATTTTCAGACGCATACAAAAATGCCAATTAGTTTAAATGATTCGATTGGCGATGATTATCTTGATGTTGTTGATGAGCTGGAAGATGCTGGTTTCGGCAATATTACTACTAAAGAAGATGATTCTGGCATTCTAGCGGGTGGTAAAGTGACCGGAATAACAATAGACGGCAAAGACGTATTAATAAAGGATTGGTTCTATTCTAAAGATGCAGATATAGTTGTTTTCTATTCTAGTGACGACAGAATTAATTTAGAAAGAGCACTGAAAGATATGGAGTCTATGAATTACCAAGTGCTTACTACGCAACTATCGTCTCTGGGTTTTAAAGTTGATTGTAATGAAATAGAAAATGATTCCACTAGTAAGAATGACCATGTGTCTTACTTAATAATTAATGGCACAGAGTATAATTCTGGTGATTGCTTTGTTCCAGCAAATGCGGAAATTACAGTATTTTATTATGGTACAGTATGCAAACTGAAAAATGATGCAGATGACTTCATAGGTGATAACTATAAGGAAGTCAGAGCCGAATTAATCGATCTGGGATTTGACAATATAGTAATTGTTAAGATGGACGACTTGATTACAGGATGGGTCACAAAAGACGGTTCTATTGAAAGCGTTACAATTGACGGTGATGCCGATTTTAAAGATGGCGATAAGTATTACCATGATGTTGAAGTAGTAATAACAATTCATACTTTTCCTAATGAGCAGTACGCTTATGTTGATGATTAGGGAAAAACTACAATACTTTTTCGACAGCAGACATTTGTATAACGTAGAAATGTTTTACAACTTTTTATCACAAGCAAAAACTGAATACGGCTATTTATGTTTACACTGTGTAAACATAATAGACATACGAAAAGGTATATAATAAAGCATGCTAAGACATTATGTGAACAACTCATTACATTTGTGTATAGATGGATATAAAGAAGATCATACAGAATAAACCAGAACTACTTTTTGACAGGACGCGTACAAAGGCGTTTTTTGCTGATTGTTTTAATGGAGATATAGCAAAAGTCAATGTTTTGATGAATGCTTATGATATAGGGATTATAGATGAACTCTCAAATACTGATTCATTTTCAAAGACACGTATCATTAATAATATAGAGCATCGGTTTTCTGTGCGTAAAGATATGGCAATGTTTTCTGTGGAAACATGGATTAGCATACTTACGCCTGATGTTATAACGATAATTCAAAAAAACAAGGCCGATGAAAAAACTGCAGTAGAAAAAAGATTGCAGGATCTGATTAATGGCAAACCTGATGAACAACTGGAATATGAGGACCTAGAGTCGATAAAGGATGATTATGAGGCTTACTACATTAATCCATCGAAAGAATTAAGAAAAACACGTTCGGATAACAAGATTTATATACCGTGTGGATATGGTAGTACTGATAATGGTTTCTATATTTACGGAATTAAAAGAGATAATATATGTGTTCACCCGTACGGAAGTATATATGCCTTAGTATATAACTTCCTAATACGTAATTCTCGAATGACTGAGAGAGATATCCCAACATATATAAAATCGAAAGAATCATTATTTGATATTGATTATAGAAACATTTATAGATTAACGATGATTATTCTTCAACTAATAAAGAATAACAGGGTTTACGACGATTTATTGTTAATAAACTATAAGGGTGAAAAAAGTGAATTGGAGTATGCCGTTGGATTGATAAATGACTATGCAGATATGTTTTGCAAAATAATTGGCATACCATCTATAGTTTTGCGTACTAAACTAGACAAAAATCGTACTGTTTCATTAAATGAGATGGATGGAATATTCGTTAAAGACAATACAAGCAAAGTGTCTAATGCCAGAGAAATATGGTACGGAAAAAAGATAAATTACAGAATTAATGTTAACGACCCGAGCGTAAAGAGTGCATTTAAGCGCTTACTTTCGGAGATTTCTGAGTTTTCTGATTTTAAGGAAGGTCAATTTTCAGCATTGGCTAATATGTTGAATTCAAATGACCATGCTGTTTGTATAATGCCAACAGGAAGCGGGAAGTCCTTAATTTTCTATATGGCTTCATTTCTTCAACCATTGCCAATATTTGTCGTTTCTCCTACTGATATCCTCATCAGGGATCAAATAAGAAATTTGAGAAAGTATCATCGAATAGATAATGTTGCCCATTTGTTATTAACTGATGAGAATTGTTTTGACAAGTACACTATTCAGTGTAGTATTAACTATCTAACCCCAGTGACTTTTCAGAATAGCAAACTAATGGAGTCATTTCGTCGTATAAATTCTTGCGAAGAATGGGATCCTAACAACTCACATCACTCTGTAAAACTGTCTTCTAGCCCATTAGCTTCGTATATTGTACTTGATGAGATACATTGTCTTTCTAATTGGGGGCATGATTTTAGACCTGAGTATCTAATGCTTTCAAGATATTTGAAAAAGTATCTTGATCGCATAAATATATGGGGATTTACAGCTACCGCAAATTATACTGTTGTTGAAGATGTTCAGAAACAGTTGGATTTACCACAACAGAATATTTACTCGCCTATATCTTTTGATAAATACAATGTTTCGTATGATTATCGATGTGTTAAATCGATGCAAGAAATGTATGATCTAGTAAAACAAATAGTGGACTCATATATATCAAGAGGCGAAAGAACGCTAGTATTTGCAAAGGACGAAAAAACAGCGTTGAAAGTTGCTGAAGCCATTGGATTTGAAGCAGATGTTTTCCAAAGTGATAATCCGGAATCTTATTATCAGTTTGTTGATGGAAAGTGTTGTGTTCTCGTAGCAACCGAAGAATTGGGAATTGGTATTAATTTACCAAATATCAAGCACGTGGTTAATTTCGGATTACCTTTGTCTAAGGATACATACATTCAGGAGATTGGTCGAGCTGGTCGTGAGAACGGGAATGTCACCTCGGTGGTCATATATTTGGAACCCAATGAAAATAACATTCCGAACATCTTATTGCGACGTGATGCATCTGTTACTGATGTTTTATCATCTATTATAAAAATAGATAATGATTATGCTATAGCTTATCGAAGAATTACGAACAACTGTCCAACAATAGATGATATGAGTAAGCGTCTGCTGAATTTCTATTATTCAATAAAGAACGCGAAAAAAGCAGTATTTTTAACTGAATGTAAAACAAAAGATGCAGAAGGAATTAAACAATTGCTTTATATGCTATATGTATGTGGTTATGTTAAAGACTGGTATGCATATAGTTCTTCAGATTTTGGAAGGACCATTAATATATTGATAGAAATATCTGTAATGTGGGAAAACGATCCAGATTATAATTCCAAGATTTTTTCTCGAATGCGTAGGCATTTGAAAGAGTATTTTGAACTTTTGGGCAACAATAGAGAAATGATAGTAAAAGTTGACCGTGCAAAAGATGAAGAAGAGTTGATCATCCTATATGTCAACTGGTATTACATGAGATTTCTGCATCTGCATAAGGAACAGTTCCTTGATTTGTTTGAGTTTATTCAGAGCAATTCTGAGTGTGATGCAATTGTTATAGCTGAAGAGATTCAAGGTTATTTTGCTTTACCTTTTGTAAAGCTGAAACTCGAAGAATCAACACTTTTGAATATGTCTCTGCTAGAGATAGGCCGCAAGGGAATTAATGGTATCAGTAGATCTACTATGGCAGATGCCGAAAGAATAAACAGTAACAACTATTCATATAAAATCGATTTTATGTTGTTTTGTGGGCATTTGCGAATAGATTCGCGTTTTGAAGAAAGTCGATTAATCAGAGTGATAGACCATCTTGAGCCCGAAGAAATCCCCATCATTCTAGATGTATTGGTTTCAGCGTACGGAATGTGTAATATTCACAATCGGATAGATTTAATGAGTTTTATTGAACGCTCGGGCTGTAAATTGAACTGTTCAGTAGTTGATTATCTTTATAAGGTCTATTCTGAGACTGACAAAGATGAAATCTACTATGCGATAATGGCACAACGATTAAATAAAGTGTTTGCTCAATAAGGAGGAAAGCAGATGTTCGATGATATTTCCAAACTGGAAGAAGAAGTTAAGGTTTTCAGACAGAATATCCTGGCCTCATCTCAATTGGTTGAAGGAATAGATAATCTTGTTGAAGATGTTCAAAAGCAACAAGAGCTCATGAAACAAGTCTCAAATGATTATCAGAATGCTATGCGCAGTATTGCTGATAAGACCATTGAAAATATAGAAAGACTTGAAAGTGATAGTTCAAGAGAAATAAAAGGGATTGTTGAATCGGAGACTTCAAATGCGGTCCAACAGATTTCTAATGCAAATCAGGCATACGTCAATGCCCTTGCTAATGCGGATGCTTCAATTAATGCGGCAACGGCTGATTTATCGGAAAAATATAAACAGTTTAGTGACAGAATGGAAAGTGTACAATTCGATGAGGTCTTAAAAACCTGTTCTGATTTGAAAAAGAGCATTGAGCTTAAAACTAACTTAGCTATAGTTGGAATTATAATAGTAATAGCACTTGAGATCATTCAGTTAGTAATCAGATAATCATGGTTCAATTGAAAGAAGGTAAGAATGAGTTTAAATAAAGGCGACACAATCAGGATTAAAGATGGAGACGAGGCACAGGTAATAGATGAGTTTGGTTCTGGTGGTCAGGGCACTGTCTATCGTGTGAGATATCAAGGTAAGGATTATGCGTTGAAATGGTATCACACTAATGCTTTCAAGAACGAAGGGCGAGATTTTTATAAAAACCTTGAGAATAATATAAACAATGGTGCACCAACTAAGAATTTTTTGTGGCCTCTGTGCATTACTGAAAAACAATTTGGTTCTTTTGGATATTTAATGGATATTCGCCCCAGTGGTTATTCTGAATTGACAGAGTTCTTTGTTGGTACTAAGAAGAAAAAACAGGTTCATTTTGCATCATTCACAGCAATTTCAAATGCTGCAATTAATATTATTCAAGGGTTTAGAGCACTTCACAATAAAGGATATACATATCAGGACATCAATAACGGGAACTTCTTCATTAATCCGCAAAATGGTGATGTGTTAATCTGTGACAACGATAATGTTGCACCGGCTGGAACGAATCTAGGAATTATGGGTAAGCAGCGATGGATGGCGCCAGAAGTTGTAACGGGTGGTGATCCAGATAAGTTTTCAGATAGATTTTCTTTGGCTGTAGTTCTGTTTAGGCTGTTGTTTATAAATCATCCCCTTGAAGGAAAGTACTCGACTCCTCCTTGTATGACAAAGGAACTAGAAAAGAAATACTATGGAACGAATCCATTATTCATCATGGATCCGAACAATAACAATAATAGACCTATTTCTGGGACTGCTCACAATCTAAATCTGTTTTGGAATGTATATCCACAGTATATACGCGATGCCTTTATCAAGGCGTTTAGTCAGGAAGCTTTGTTGGATAAAAACAAGAGAATAATAGAGAAGGACTGGCTTAATCTATTCTTCAGATTGCGGGCAGAAACTGGCTTATGCCCTTACTGTAAACGAGAAACTTTCTGGGATACGACTGATAGCTTTGTTAGATGTATTGAGTGTAATGGGAATATTAATACTAATAGCCGATTAAAGGTTTCAAATAATACTTACCTGCCAATACATGTTGGTTTGAAAGTATACTTGTGGCACATCGATTCTTCTATGGAAGATGTTGAGACAATAATTGCTGATGTAATACAGAATCCTAAAGATCCTAATTTGCTGGGTTTTAAAAACATATCAAACCACACGTGGAAGGTATCCTTGCCCGATGGCTCACAAAGAGCGGTAGAACCTGGTAGAATAGTACCAGTAAAGGATAAGTTCCAAATTGACTTTTTAGGAAATAACTACGTAACTACAATTGAGTTATAAGAAAGCGAGGGTATTATATGTCATTGTTAGATCAAGTTGCACCTGCACCGCGTAAAGTCATGACACTGTTTTATGTTGTAGATACTTCAGGAAGTATGGCCGGAGAAAAGCTTGGTTCTGTCAATTCCGCTATGGAAGAGGCCATACAGTCTGACCTTCCTGAAATATCCGCTGCAAATGATGACGCTGAGATTAAAGTAGCAATTATGCAGTTTTCCAGTGGTTGTTCGTGGATTACACCTGCATCTGGACCGATAGGTATAGGAGACGTTATATGGAACGATCTTCAGGCTTATGGTCTAACTGATTTAGGTGCAGCTTGTCTGGAGCTTGACAATAAGCTATCTAGGAATGAGTTTTTACAATCGCAGACAGGTGCCTATGCTCCGGTTATTCTTTTGTTTAGTGATGGTGGCCCGACTGACAATTGGCAGAAAGGTCTGGATCAACTTAAGCAGAATAATTGGTATAAGCATGCGATTAAAATTGCTGTAGCAATTGGTGATGATGCTGATACTAATGTTTTAGCAGCATTCACAGGAACACCGGAAGCGGTCATCACAGTTCACGATAAACACACGTTGAAGGTCCTTATAAAGAAAGTAAGTGTTCGAGCATCAGAATTCCAGAGCCACAGCAAACAGTCTTCTGAAGTGATGACTTCAGCTGAAGAGGATTCTGCGGCTATAGCAAAGGATGTAATTGGCGATATTGCACCTGACAAAGCTGTTGCTGCTAATGATGGTACTATTGATGTAGCTGCAGATTCGGATTGGGGCGAATGGTAATTTAATAGAGGTAAAACTATGAGCTTCTTCGACGGTTTTGCTCTATCATCACAAGGCTATAATCATATCAAAGACAATAATAAAGAGTGTCAGGATGCTTCGGGTATTGAAGTTAACGGCACTACAGCTATTATTGTTGTTGCTGATGGTCATGGAAGTGATAATTACCCAAGAACTAGAGTTGGTGCTGAATATGCCGTTGAAGCAGCAATTCTGTCAATAAAAAGGTTTATTGCTGGTCTTAAAGAATCATCTGAAGCTTTTGATTTGGATGATGGGGATGATTTGCAGTTGATTAATCTCTCAAAGAACATATTGATGAATTGGCATTCTAGAGTGGAGGAGCATTATACTTGTAATCCTTTTACAGAAGAAGAACTGCTTAAAGTTTCCGAAAAGCATAAAAAAATGTATCTGTCTAAGGATCCGGAGCAATACGCAAAGGCCTATGGTACAACTCTGATTGCAATCTGCATTACTCAAGATTATTGGTTTGGAATTCACTTGGGTGATGGAAAATGTATTTCGTTTGATGATGAACTGATTTGTTCAGAACCCATTCCATGGGACGAAGATTGTCAAGCCAATATTACTACATCTCTCTGTGATACAAATGCTATTAATGAGTTTAGATTCTATAAAAGCAAAGAGCTTCCCTTAGCAGTATTCATTGGCAGTGATGGTATTGATGATTCTTACGCAAATGATATAGAACTTCAAAATTTGTATAGAACAATTATGCTTCTTCTTGTAGAAAATGACATTGTTCAGGCAAAAGCAGAAGTTGAAAGTTTTTTGTCTAGACTAACTCGCGATGGTAGCGGCGATGATGTTTCGATAGCTGGTTTGATCAGAAATCAAGTTCCAGATGGCATAAATGTTAAAATCAAGGCCAGGATTGATTACGAAAATGCTTTATTATCTCGCACTAAACTGGAAAAAGAACTGAGAATTGCAGAAGAAAAAGTGAGCTACATCCAGGCAGCAATGCAAAGAAGGCCTGAAGAAATAACTTCTGATGAAGAGAAACTAAAAAAAGCTCAAAAGGAATGCACAAGTATAGCTGATGAATTATCTAATGTGAATGAACGCCTACACAATGCTGAGCTTGATTTAAATAATGTGAATGAAATTATTGAATCAGAAGGTGACGATGTCAGAGCTTCAATCAATCAAGACTCGCCATTTGAACAAGAAACGGAGATATTTCCCACAGAACCAATTGATGCTCCTTCTTTAGAGAATAATAATTCCTCAGAACAATGACAGATTGGTACTATTATTACCAGCTTAGCAATAAGTGTCGTGATTTATATAAAAGACTCTTAAGCGGCATCGAGCACAGGCACATGAGAATCATGTGTGATGATCTAGAGATTGATTCGCTCGAGTTGCCAGGCATTTTGCATGCTGTAGAATATGACAATCCGCATTTATTCTATGTGGATTATTCAAATCTTGAGTACCATACAGTATTGAATAAGGTCTCTGGTGTACAGATAAAGTATTTGTATTCTGAGAAGGATTGCAAAGAACTCCAAGCAGTAATAGATAAAAGCCTCAAAAGAATAATTGAAAGAATAGCGGTTAACGAATGCTCTGATTTGCAGAAGGTATGGAAACTGCATGATTTTCTTATAGACAATGTTTCATATTTTCATGATGCTTTATCGCATGAAAATACATTTGAGTGGCACAGAGCTCATAGCATTCTCGGATTATTCCTGGATAAACGCGCTGTCTGTTCTGGAATATCAAGAGCATTTAAGTATGTTTTGAATAAGATTGGTGTTCGATCAATAGTTGTTGATGGTACAGCCCTAAACGAAAAGAACGAAACTGAAGGACATGAATGGAACATCGTAAAAATAGGTGACTTTAGCTATCACATTGATTTGACTTGGGATATTGCTATGAGTTTAGACGGCCTTCGTAGTTATGATTATTTTAATTTAAGTGATGATTTGATTTTTAAGGATCATTTTACGAATAGTAAATTACCGGTCTGTCATTCTGATAAAGATAACTATTTCTCGAGAAATGGTTATGTTATTAACAATCAACAAGATTGGGGCAGATACTTTGCTGTGTGTGAATCAAAGAAATACGGTGACTATTACGTGCGAATCGATTACCAGTGCGACTTTAATAAAGAGATTGAACGTATTCAGAAGTATATAATGAAGCAGAATGCTTTTTTCAAAACTGTGGAAATGAAAATATATACAGATAATCGTCAGGGCATTATTCGTGTGAAGGTTTTGAATGGATAACAGTAATTGGATAAACATATTGCTTTATGTTGTGGGAATCCTTTTTTGGATTCTGCTAATAGCTGCTATAGTTGCGTATTTTGTTCTTAATAGCAAAGCAAGAGAATTGGCTAAAAATCATAGTCGGCGATTGGCTGGCATTATTTCATTGAATGAAAGATTTGTTTTTGCTACGGATATTAGACCCAAATACGATTATCGTGTAGTTCTTCCCAATAAGCGAAGCTTTGATTCTTTTGAACCGTATTCTTACTTTGGTGGACTGGTTTCGACTGATTTATCTAACTATGAAAAGTTGTTTAAAAGTTTAGAGGACAATAAGCAAAAGTATCCAGAGTATTGTAATGAAATTGCTATGCTGCCAACGGAGATTCCTCAAGAAGTCTGCCAAAAGCATACTCGTGTTCCATATAGTTTAGTCAATCACAATGAGAAGAGGTTAATCTATGCAGTTACGCAAAGACCTGTAATGGATAGTAAAGTTGTATTCCATGTTAGGTATACTAGCCCTAAAGGACGAAAGTCGTACTACAAAGAGTATGTATGCATGATGTCTCAACTTAGTGCGAATTATTATCATCATGTTGTTACTAATAGCATGAAAGCCTTCCAGCGTAGCTTGATGACTGATTCTTTAAGGTATGATGTGATGAAAAGAGACGGCTTTAGATGTGTCTTATGTGGACGCACTGCGAATGACGGTGTTGTCCTGCATGTTGATCACATTTTTCCTGTTGCTAAAGGAGGTAAAACGGAAATGAATAATCTGCGCACACTGTGTGAGTATTGTAATCTTGGAAAGAGCGCAAAGTACGATCCCAATGGATTGAATTAACCTTTATGACGATATATATTGGATGCTATGAGCTAAACCTATGAGTTTGCTTGTAATATCTAAACAATATGTGCTAATCCTTTTTATATTCTGCAATATCTTCGATACTACAGTTCAAAATACCGCAGAGTTTATTAATGGTATCAGTATTTACGGCCTGATTCTTTTTCAAGCGAGCCAAAGTTGAGTGGCTGATACCACTATTAACTAGTTTATACTGAGTAACGCCTTTCAGGGACATTGTCTGCCAAAGCCTGTCATATACGATCATAAATAAGTTCCCCAAAGTGTTGTATTCCTTAAAATTATGCAATATAATCCCCTATAGAGGTAGCACCCCAAAAGGGATAATACCCCGATAAGGACAAGGTTATATAACCTGGAGATTATATTTCTATGATTGATTACAATTCTATTGGATCACGCATAAGACAGTACCGGCAAGAGCAGGGAATAACACAAGAAGACCTGGCTTTTCATATTGATACTTCAGCTGCATATATAAGTAATATAGAAAGAGGTATTAAAAAACCCAGCTTGCAAAAACTTGCAGAAATAGCGGATGTCCTCCATTTAACTGTAAATGATTTTATCTATACAACACCTGATGCTATTAGTTCAACTTTCGATCGTGAACTTCATTTTTTGTTTTCACAATGCGATCCAGAGAAGCAGAGAGTAATAACAAAAAGTATTTCAGAGATAATTAAAGCCATGATTTCCGATTGATAAACAGAGAAGACTATCTGTTTTAACCCTATGGTTAAGAGATAAAACCTGTAGGGCATGGTGGAAGAACATAAAAAACATTATTTTTGTGTGCGGACCGAAAATGAGACGAAAGGAAACGGTTTGCATGACAGAAAGTGAAAAGAATCATAATAACGATCAAACAAAGCAGAAAATACGTGAGCGCTATAAGGGCGTAAGCGAAGATGTATTGGATGTAATTCCAGCAACCCCTCAAGAGGACTTCTATAAGTCTGAAGCTCATAAAAGAGTAGCTGTATACGCTCGAGTATCTACAGATGATCCCAATCAGACGTCTTCTTATGAGCTGCAGAAGAATCATTATGAAGACCTGGTAAATCGTAGACCTAACTGGGATCTGGTAGATATATATGCAGATGAAGGCATTTCAGGAACTTCTCTCCAGCATAGAGACAGCTTTCTCAGGATGATCGAAGACTGTAGAGCAGGCAAAATTGATCTTATAGTTACCAAAAGTGTTTCGCGCTTTGCTCGAAATATAATTGACTGCATAGGTTATGTCAGGCAGTTAAAGGCCGAGAATCCGCCTATTGGAGTATTCTTTGAAACAGAGAATATATATACTCTTGATAAGAATTCCGAAATGTCTCTATCTTTCATAGCGACTCTAGCACAGGAAGAAAGCCATACAAAATCCGAAATAATGAATTCGTCGATAGAGATGCGGTTCAAGCGAGGAGTATTCTTAACACCTGAGTTACTCGGTTACGACCACGATGAAAACGGAAACCTGGTAATTAATGAAGATGAAGCAAAAACAGTACGACTAATATTCTTTTCTTACTTGTATGGCTACACTTCGCAACAGATTGCTGACGCGCTTACCGAATTATCGAGACTAACCAAAAGAGGAAATGATAGCTGGTCGGCTGGTAGTGTACTGGGAATCTTATCAAATGAGCGTTACTGTGGAGACGTTTTGGCAAGAAAAACCTTTACGCCTAACTATCTGAATCATAAATCTAAAAAGAATAACCACGATCGTAATCAATACCGTCAGAAAGATCACCACGAAGCAATTATATCTAGAGAAGACTTCTTTGCGGTACAAAAGATAATAAGGAATGCAAAGTATGGAAACAAAGGATACTTCCCGGAAATGCATGTTGTTAAAAGTGGATATCTTAAGGGATATGTCATTGTTCATCCCAAATGGGCCGGATTTAGTGTTCAAGATTACTATATGGCCAGTGCCAGCGTATTAGATGATGTAAAAAAGATACCATCAAAGGAAGTAGAAGTTCGGGTCAACAAAGGCAATATAGATTTGCGTGGGTATGAATTAGTAAGAACACAGTTCCTGTGTCCGTCAGGGCACATTACAGTATCTATTACTCCAACGAAGTTATTGTTTAATAGAACAGCAGTAGCAAAATTACCTGACACAAAGAAGATCGAGCTTTTGGTGTTTCCAGAGAAAAAGCTTATAGCTGTAAGAAAGGCCATGGCAAACTCCCGCTATTCACTAGAGTGGAGTCGTATCTCAGAAAAAGGGCCTTTACCGAAAATAGTAAGCGGCAGTGCCTTTATACCAATTCTATATAAGCTATTTTCATGGAATCAGAAAGCACAGTACAAAATCACAGGTACAGTCCATAAATCATCAGAAGAAAGTGTTTTGGTTTTCTGTGCTGATGACGCAACTCTTTCAATCGATAAGTTGGAGTTTGAGCAAGAAGAACATGATGAAATCACATTCGATTCAGAAAAAAAGAGCCATAGAAGGCGTAAGCGTATAACAGCTTATCCAAAAGAATGGGCAGATTCTTTTGGTGATAAGTACTACGAAAGCCAGGCTAAGGTACAAGCTTTGGTTTCAGATGTTCAATCTGATGGTCTGGATTACGATCATTCGACATATATGTCTGATGAAGGTAACGTTACAACACAAAGACAAGCAGCAAACGAGATAAAGGGTATTCTGGAGGATTTAGGTGTAAATGAATTACTATAACGAAACTACAGAGAAAAAGCAGGATGTAGACTCTGTTGATACCGATATTATCAATGATGACCGCTTTACATACGACGGATATCAAGTAGTTAGAGGTGAATTCTTTGCCCATTTGTTCGAACCATCGGTTACGTTTAAGGATGAAAAAGTATCTGTAAACGCTGCATGCTTGAACAAATTACCTGAAGTTGAATATGTTCAGTTCCTGGTAAATCCGAAAGAAAAGAAATTAGCAGTTAAGCCTTGTACCGAAGAAATGAAGGATTCATTCTGCTGGGCTTCGAGGAGTGGAGATAAGAAAAGAAAACCTAAGCAGATCTCTTGCAAGATCTTCTTTGCAAAGGTTATGAATCTAATGGGTTGGAACCCCGAATGTAGATACAAGATTCTTGGGAAGCTCATTAGGACAGACACAGATCTTATATACGTTTTTGACCTTATTAGTGCAGAAACATATGTGAAAAGGAATTCAGAGTCTGGAGATAGGACAAGGAAAGCATACTATCCAGAGGACTGGAAAAATCAGTTTGGAGTTCCTGTAAAGGATCATCAAGACCTGACGTTGGTAAGTATATTCGATGACTACACTGTTTTCAAAATAGAGAAGAATGAAGAAAGCGAGGCAAGAAATAACCATGACAGCCATGATATCACTGGATATGAAGAAGAGACGTCTGAGAATACACAAGCAGACTCTGAAGATGATGAATAATCCCGAATGCATATATATTTGGGTTAATCCCGAGCAGAAGGTAATTGCTATATGTGCTTGTGAAAACAACAGTAAAGATGCATTAAAAGTTCCGACTGGGCGAAATTGCGAGGTTTTCAGTACAAGTCTATTTGAAGAGTTGATGAATCTAAATGTAGGATTACAGGAAAACAGTACTTACAGACTAACCGGTGTCTTGAGCCAAGGGCAAAAAGTAGCAAGATTTAACATTTTAGAGAACTTGGGCAATTTAAGGCAGGGCGGTGTATGAACAAGCATTGCGAACCGGAATATCATATTAATGAATTCATTCTACGTTTGGTCCAGCCATATAGTGATGAGTTTCTAAAAGAGTTGAAACAGAGCCTTATACTCTCACATGATCTAAGAGTCGTGCGGGTATGGAATGGATATCACTTGGATGACATTGAGAAATACAAAATCTGTGAAGAGTGTAAGCTAGAGTATGCAATAGAAGAAACAGATTTTATCGATTTAAATCACGCTGCCGTTTATGTGTGTAAGAATCAATTGCTGCGGTCTGATTTATCTAATGAATACCAAAAGTATTTAATAGGTCAGAGATATAACTATGAGCGAGAAATACGAAGCATAACAAAACCTACCAACACTTTATGCTCTGTAGCAGAAACAATAGCATCTGAATTATACATATCTGCTGGAACAGTTCGAAAATACGGCTTGTATGCGTTAGCTATGAATGAAATATTCAAACAAGACACAGTTTTTGCCAAAAATATACTATCGGGAAAAGCAAGGATATCTCATGAAAACACCATCGAGCTTGCTCGTTTAAGACCAGAGGAAATCCGCGCAGTTGCAAAGTCTACAGTTAAGGAGAATGTGGATCATATTACTCTGTCATACATAAGAAATGAAGTGAAATGGAGCCATGTTCAGCCAAGACGCCCTGTTACACGTCGAGAAAGTTCAGAAGCAAAAGCGAGGAATAAAGTGACTATACGGCAAATGCCAGCTTATGATCCAGATGCCGAAGTAAACAGTTTGTGCCTAACAATTGATTCTTGGATTTCTTCAATGCAGCGTGTAAAGGACTCTAATAGCTTTCCAAGAATCACTAACATCGCCAGTCTAAGACTTATGAAAAAACTCACAGTGTTAGAACACACTATCAATGTAATTCAAGACTCATTAGTAGAAAGGACTACCTATGAAGGCTAAATTAAGTGAATTTGTGCCTCGTGTACATTTCGAATTAGTACCAATTAAAGATCTAGTATCAAACCAAGACTATCAAAGAAGCCTATCTATGCTGCATGTTAGAAAGGCAGTAGAAAACTTCGATCTGAATCAGATAAATCCTATCAAAGTTAGCCGACGCAATGGCATTAACTATGTCTTTAATGGTCAGCATACCGCTGAGATCGTAGCAATGGTTTCTGGTAGCCGTGAAACGCCAGTTTGGTGCATGATCTATGACGATCTTGAATATGCCGAGGAGGCTGATATTTTTGCCAACCAGATGAAAAATGTAAAAGCTTTACTACCAATCGAGATTTTCAACGCTAACTGTGAGGCTGGTAATAGCAAAGAGCTCATGATTAAGGGTCTTGTTGAGTCATACAATCTAAAGATTTCTGGATCGACAAATCCGGGATGTATATCAGCAGTAAGCTCACTGGAACGCATTTATGACAAATACGGTTATGACATGCTGGATCGCGTTTTAAAACTACTGATAATGACATGGGAGGGCGAGCAGAAGTCTTTTTCTGCCAATATGATGAATGGTCTGGCTAGACTGCTGTCTGTTTATGGCGACAAAATAAAAGAGGATATTTTCAAAGAAAAACTAGGTGAGATATCTCTTAAAGAAATAACGAGAACAGCCAGAGAAAGGCGCACTGGTTCATTAGGTTATGCTGAAGCTATGTTGGTCTTCTATAACAAAAAGTTGAAGGCTCCACTTCACTGGAATACGTTATATTCAAACAAAACTGCTAGAGGACGTGAACAGATTGGCGATGAAGATGAAGATGAAGATATCAAATCGTAAGTTTGCTGTTTGAATAGGCTTAGTA
>JAEEGJ010009026.1_pt1 | contig 27031 bp, 21 predicted proteins | sample 8958761 | NCBI WGS metagenome assembly JAEEGJ01 (sample SAMN16246546, study PRJNA631951) | gut metagenome | biome: gut microbiome; feature: rumen; material: RS-attached | host: Bos | place: Iran: Karaj | collected 2018-10 | reverse complement strand
ACGCGATGATGCTTAATAGTTTCTTCATAAATATAATGATTAATCTCTCACCTCTCACCTCTTCCCTCTTACCTCTTACTTCTTTATCTTATATATATAGAATGTACGCGCAGGAACTGTGACACTCTGCTGAGGAGCATTCACGGTCATGGAACTGGTCTGAGGGGTAATCTTCTCAGGCTCTTCGAGTGTGTTCTCTGCCGTGAGGTTGTCGCTGTGGAAGAAGATGAGTTGGGCATTATGAGTTCCCTTCATACCTTTCAGGTTCAAGGTCACTTCCTGTGCCTTGTCGCTGGTATTGATCACCTTCACAATGACTTCATTCGAGTCCTTATCATAGACAGCTGAAGCAAAGAGTCCGTCCTGATCAGGATTACCTGCCACAGGCTTGCCGTTCATTGTCAGCGTCAGCATATTCGTACCCTTGTTGAGCGAGTAGAGCTGCTGCACATAGTACGCACAAGAGTTGAACTTGCGGAGGTTGTCATACCAGATGGCATCGGGGCGCCACTGCCAACCCTCCACATGAGCGAAGAGTGGTGCGTAGGTGGCCATCTCCACCACATCGGCATTGCGCTCCAAACCTGTCATGAAGGCTGCCTCCATCAGAGAAGCGTTGAAGTGGTTCCACTTCTTGCCTGATCCATGACAAGCATATTCACCTGCAAACACCTTCGGACCCTTGCGGGGATAGCTGTCGTAACGGTTCGCACCACAGTTGCCCCAACGCTTCTTGGCATCTGGTGTGCCGAGGAACCACTCTTCATTGCGATAGAAGTGCTCATCCACGAGGTCGGCACCAATCTTCCTCATCTCAGGCCACAAATATTCAAATTGCTGGCCTTCAGAGTCAGGACCACTGGTACCCACAATCTTGATGTTTGGATATTTCTTTCTCACCTGCTCCACGAAGGGCTTCAGGTTCTCTGGATAGATTTCGCCCCATTGTTCATTACCGATACCCACATACTTGAGGTTGAAGGGTTCTGGATGTCCCATATCGGCACGAAGCTTTGCCCATATGTTCTTCGCTGGGTCACCATTAGCAAATTCGATGAGGTCGAGCACATCATCGATATAAGGCTGCAACTGATCCACTGGCACATGGGCAGCACTACGGTTCGAGCCGTTTTGGAACTCACAAGAGAGACCAACACTCACCACAGGCAGTGGTTCTGCACCAATCTCCTCTGAGAGTTGGAAATACTCGAAGAAGCCGAGTCCGTAGCTCTGGAAGTAGTCTGGGAAATAGCGATGCGTGAAAGTGTAATGCCAACGGTTCTCGTTCAAAGGACGGTTCTCCACAGGACCTACGGAGTTCTTCCACTGATAGCGAGTGGCAAGGTCAGTACCCTCCACGATGCAACCGCCTGGGAAGCGGAACACACCTGGGTGCAACTGCTCCAAACTCTCTGCCAAGTCCTTACGCATACCATTCTCGTGTCCCTTGTAAGTATCTACAGGGAAGAGACTCACGTGCTCCACATCGGTAGTAACCTTGCTGTCGCCCCACACACGCAGATGTGCCTTGGCAAAGGTTCTGCTGGGCTTGAGGATGGCTGTGTATTTCTTCCATTCAGAACCACTCACCTCAACGCTGCCATTGCCCAACTTCTGGTCATCGCCCATCGTGGCATTATCCACAAGGTCTATCCACAGTTTGGCGGTACCGCCATCAGGTACACGAGCCCATACAGAGAAGCGATACTCTTCACCGCCCTTCACACCCATGCCGAAGAAACCGTGGTTCTCAATCATGGTGTGCTTGTCGCTATGTCCTGAAGGAGCCAGTCGCACATAGTGAGGATTCTTGTTGAAAGGACCATCATCCTTTAGCGTCACCTTGCCCGAAATGTCCCATCCAGCATAGTGGTTTGGGAACTCGAACGAGCGGTTCTTCACCAATTCACCATACAAACCGCCATCAGCGGCATAGTTGATGTCCTCGAAAAAGATGCCATACATGGTTGATGGAATCGGACCACCCACCTTGGAAGTGTTCACGTCTAAGGTGTGCGTCTGAGCCGTCATGCCAGCCGCCACCATCATTGTCGCACAAATAGAAAAGATTTTCTTCATAAGTTAGTTAATTATTAGAAAGTTGTTAATATGCATGATTCGGGGACAAAGTTACGAAAACTTTTTCAAACACCAACAAAGAGCAGAGGAAAAAAAGCGCTTGTTTCGTGTTGGGAAGTAAGAAAAAAGTCGTATCTTTGCACTTGAAATGGAATTTAACAAAAAGAAATCATGAAAAGTATCTTGAAAACTTTGCTGTTAGTTTGTGCTTTGGGACCGTGTGCAGGACTGAAGGCACAGACCTGGCAGGACAGGAGCATTGTGGTGCTCTATGAGAATGATGTGCATTGCGCTGTTGACGGCTATGCGAAGCTGGCAGGATTGCGCGATGCGATTGCTGACACAGCACATGTGGTGCTGGTGTCGAATGGTGACTACGTGCAGGGTATGACCGTGGGTGCCATCTCGAAGGGTCAGTATGTGGTGGACATCATGCAGACGATGGGGTATGATGCCATCACGCTGGGTAACCATGAGTATGACTATGGTATGGAGCGCATGTTCCAGTTGCTCCGTCAGGTGCCAGCGCCCATTGTGTGTGCCAACCTTTATGACATGAAGAATGAGCACCTCGTGTATGCACCATACGTCATCAAGCGTGTGGGCAATAAGAAGATTGCTTTTGTGGGAGCATCCACACCTACCTCGATGGAGACGGAGGCCTATGCGTTCCGTGATGATGAGGGTAAAACCATTTACGACTTGCAGATTGAGGACATCCCCACGATGGTGCAGAAGGCGGTGGATGAGGCTCGTAGGGCAGGTGCCGACTACGTGATTCTGGATTCGCATCTGGGCGAGGAACCTACTGACCGCAATTCAGATTCTCATTATGTGGTGGCGAATACGACGGGCATCGACATCGTGCTGGACGGACATAGCCATGCGGTCATCGTGGCAGACACGGTGATGAACAAAGCTGGTAAGCCCATCGTGGTGACACAGACGGGTACGAAGTTTGCGAATGTGGGTAAACTGGTCATTACGCCCGATGGCAAGATGACGACGTCATTGATTCCGATTGAGAGTGTGACCGAAAAGAACGCTTACGTGGCACAGGTGACGGACAGCATCCACGCCTTGCTGAATGAACAGACAAGCCGTGTGATTTGTCAGAGTGAGGTACCACTGCGGATCCTTGACGACGAGGGCAATGAGATCGCACGTATGGGTGAAACCAATGCGGGTGACATCGTGACGGATGCCTACCGTTTGATGACGGGTTCTGACATCGCTGTACTGAACAGTGGTAGCATCCGCAATGAGTTGAAGAAGACGGGTGATTTGACTTATGGCGACCTCGTCACTTTGTTGCCTTACGACAACTATATCGTGGTGGCAGAGGTGAAGGGTAGCACCATTGTGAAGATGCTGGAGAAATTGGTCAGCTTCTTGCCGAAACCTGACGGACAGTTCCCACAAGTGTCGGGTTTGAAGTTCACCACCAAAGTGTCAAACCACAGCGTGAGCGATGTGCAGGTGCTGAATAGCGCCACACAGCACTATGAACCCATCAACCCTGACCGCACTTACACCCTTTCCACCACGAAATACTGCGTGACGGACGGTGGTTTGTACAACACGCTGCAAGGCAGCAAGATTGTGCTCGAAACCAAGAAGACCTACACGGACATCTTCATCCAATACGTTATTGACCGCCTGAACAGACACATCGGTCAGGAATATGCAAAGCCACAAGGACGCATCACGGTCATCAAGTGATGTGGTATTCCCCACTATTGAAGCCTCATTCCGCAGTCCGGAATGGGGCTTTTTTTGACGAAAAGGCGTTTTTTCTTGTCAAAAGTTTGGATGGAGCGTTTTTTATCTATATATTTGTGCCGTTTTTCTAACTTAGGCTGAAGAGCCAATATCAAAGCAATCTTAATAACCTAAAAATCGTAGAAACCTATGCCTTATTGTAGCAAATGTGGACACAACATCCCTTCCAATGTACGGTTCTGCACCGCTTGTGGTGCACCAGTGAATGGGAGTGGTCAGAATAATCTGAATAATCAGACTGCTCAGACTACTCTGAATCCTCCTCTACCAGCGTCCCCACCACCTCCTCCTGCTCCTTCTGCAGCTCCACCTCCTCCTCCCACACCGGGTAGTCAGCCAGGGTCGTACCGTGTGCAGATGATGCGCTATAAGGAGGCTTCGCAGCCACCTCAGTACAGTACGGTTCCACCGACTTCGTATGTGCAGCAACAGCAGGCGCAGAGGAAGCAGAGTGCGCAGCGGCGCAGCGGTAGTTCTTTTGGTGGATGTTTCCGACGTGGTTTCCATTTCTTTACGGCTGCCGTAGCCATGATTGCTACGCTGTCGTGGGGCATCAGGTCTGCCTTTCCCAATCTGAACCTTGGCAACTTCGGCGAAATCTTCAACGTCTTTAGCAGTTGCACGGGAGGCAAAGGGGAAGGTGGCGGACTGTTGGGCGGCAGTGACAGTGGCAACAGTTTTGAGGGTACGCTGCTGGGCAAGGAAGGCTATGAGCGTGCCATAGACGATGCGGCTACACTGGAGATTCTGACGGAGATGGGTGTCGCCGACAAGATGACGGGTGTTGACCACACGCTGGCTTTCGGCACCTATCAGATTGCCTATTGTGCGGAGGATATGCAGGGACACACCGTTGCCTTCCGCTTCGACCCACCCACAAGCGACGACAAGCGTGTTCTGGCTGACTTCACCATGCTGGGCGACGGCAGGGAGGTTCAGAAAGGCGTTGTGGGCTATGGTGGAAGCACGCTATTCATCATCTACGAGGACTTGGAAGATGTTGGCAGAAAGAGAAAACCTGACTTAGTGGTTTGTGCCAATGCAGATGGCAAGTCGTTCTCGGTCTATGACAAGGGCAAGGAGATGATGAAAATGGAACTGGAGAAGTAAAGTGTGGAATAAAGATTTAAGAATTAAAAGTTAAGAAGGATGGTTAGGCGTTTATATCAGGTTATAGCGATGGCTGTTGCCATGTTGTGTACGTCTGTGTCGGCAATGGCGGCACAGGAGGCATACGGCAGCACGGGACCTTTCAGTAAGGAGTTTACGCATCAGTATCTGCATGGAGCAACCTACAGGAGCCGATTCACCATCGAAGGTGCGATAGGCATTCAGCCTGATGCACAGGGTGTGAGCGAGGATCATGCCTATCTGGTAGGCTATGCCGACCCCAATGGCACCATCACCGTGACGATGGAGTGGATAGAGTGCACCGACCCTTCGAACGACCTGCAGTGGAAGCAGGTGGATGTGTGGATGGGCAATCGTTACACCAATGGCGATGCCATGCGCGGCGACGACGACCAACAGTTCACCAAGACGATACAGACCATGGACAATGGACTTAATAAGGTGGTCTTTACTTTCAATTGTGCCGACTACCTGCTGGCCGACCCCAAGGCCTCGTCACCGATGCTGGTGGTCAATGCCGCTACCACGGTGCAGGTGGGTAGCTCGGTGTCGGAGACCGTGGTTTATCTCAAACTTATTCTTGACGAGGATGCCGCCGCGGGCGGCAATGGTCTGCATGTGAAGGAAGACCATGATGCATCGAACGAGAAGGGTTCGAAGAAGTACCTCATTCCAGGTGTTGTTGGTAGCGTAATCATAGGCGCTGGAGCGGCTGCTGCAGCCTTGAGTGGCAAGAAGAAAGACGAGGAAGACGGTGGTGGCGACGAAGGTGAAGGCGAGGAACCGGATGAGGAACCCGACTGGTTGGAGATGGAGATATATAAGGACTTTGGCGATACGCTCATTGTTGGCGATGGAGCTGAGATGGTGAGTGCATGTATCATCCGCCATACAGCTGATGGCAGGAACGAATGGGTGGATGAGGCATTGACGGCTCGTATCGAAATCAGTTCTGTGGATCAGTACCTCTATGTGGAGGAGCATGGCATAGTGAACGGCTGGAAAACCGCATACGTTGCTGCGCCAGAGTGTGAGGAAGGTCAGCCGCCCGAGGAAAGCATTGTGCAGTTCCGCATTGCCTCGACAGAGGCCAGCTACACTAACCATCTGCACTTTAAGGTGTTGAAGCCCGAAGTGAAGTTCGACCAGGAGAACCTCACCTTGCCCGCACGTTATGAGAAGCAAGTGGACTTGCCTTTCGATGTCATTGGCATCAACGACGGCACGGCCATTCTCAAGGCCACGATTCTCGACGAACACAATCAGGAGACGGAGAACTACAGCGTCGAGGCGGCATGGAACACGAAGAAACAACGCTATTTCGCCACCATCCGCGACAAGGTGCTCGACCCGAAGACAGACGTGGGCATTCCTGGTAACTACCTCGAATACACCATCAAGATTGAGGCGCGCAACAAGACGGGTCTCGTCCTCGAGGGCACTCTGCCGCTCTACCGCTACTATATGGGTCTGGTCATGCGCATGCGTCCCGAAGTACACTGCTATCTGGAGGAGTACAACCCCATGCACCACGAATCGACCTACAAGAAAAAGATGCCCGACGGCAAGGAATATGTGCCGGCCGAGCAGGACTGTTACTTGAAACTCTATGGCTACGACGAGAAACAGAACGGCCTCTACGTTATCGACCCCAAGCCCGTGAGCGTGAAGTGGAAGGTGGTGGAACGTGATAATGTGCTCAGAGAGCTCCTTGGCAACGAGACGACACAGCTGGGACTGGACATGACACTGGCTGGTGCAGGGTTGGGACCCATTGGCACGTTGGTGTCTCAAGCGCACTCGAAGGTGCTCAATGAGCAGACTGTGGAGCAACAGCGAGTCCTGGAGTTTCAGAAGCAGGTCGATGCTCTCGGCCTCTCGTTCGAAGCACGATGGCAGTCGTCGGGCGAAGGCCGCATCTACTATGTGCTGAGAAGCGTGAAGGGAGTGCTCAATGCGCCCAACCGCTTCGATGCAGAGATGGAAATCACCGCCGAGTATAAAGGCGAACAATACACCTTCTCACGTATCGTCCACATGCTCTCGCAACCTCGGCGTGAGTTCTCCTCATGGGAAGCGCAGAAGGCAGCACACGACAGGGATAACGAGATACAGGAAGGACTGTGGAAAATTGAGGGTGGCATACAGGCTGCAGGACTCAATGATAGGCTGGCGCCGTTGCTCTACTTCATCCGCTTGCAACAGGACTTCTACGATGTGGCCTACGGCTACGACGAACGCAACATCAAAGCTATTCAAAACACCTATATGCACGCCTTGCAGAGCGAGGCCGAAGAGGCAGGCGTGGAGGCCAAGGAGGCCACGGCTGCTGACAACCTGAAGTGGTACACGATGGATTGGTGGCTGCAACGGTCTTATGAGGGGCACGACCTTTTGGAGAACATGCACTGGACGGCACGCGTCGGCTTTGCGGTCGCCTCGTTTGGTTTCTCGGAGATTGCCTTCAGTGTTCCACACGAGATGAAGAAATACGTTGATGGTGGAGGAGAAAGCCGTTTAGGTGCTTTTTATGTAGGTGCGAAAGTGGCGGTGGAAGCCTTCGCCATAGAGGCAGCCATCACCATTGGTGTCGGTGCCGTCCTAGGGGTTGGGGCGCGCGCTCTAAAGGGATTTGGCGCAGCTAAGGCAGGTGCCAAAGCTGCCTTTAAGACTGCAACTAGGGAATCCTTGAAGAATGGCGGTAAAGTGGCGCGTCAGGCTATGCAGAACACCTGGGAGGCGCTCTCCGAAAATCTGCTCAGCGAAGGTTGGACAGGTTTGAAGACATGGGCAAAGAAACAAATTTCATGGGAAGTAGGTGCAGCTGAAAGAGCCATCGCATCGAGGACGAAGTCTCTGATGGATAGTGCAAAGGGCATGGCAAAGGGCGGCAAGTATGCTGCAGCCGAGGAGTTTGCCAAGCGACAGGCCGTGGAGAATATCGAGAACTTGCAGACCATGGTGGAGATGTGCCGTATGAACCCCACACCAGAGAATGTACTGCTGCGTAACAAACTCATCATGACTTGTCAAGCTGACAAGCAGACCATGATGTTGCTGAAGAACCCGCAACTGCTGAAGGGAGAGAGCAAATTGCTCTATGGAGTCGATTTCACAGTCTTGAAAGGGCAGTTTAACGGGATGTTGAGGAAAATGTACCACGAGACAGACGAACTCGTCAGGGCCGAGTTGGCCAGATTATCCCAGGGCAAGGTGCCATTCAGCGAAATTCAGGTGCTCCACGCTTCGGGGTCGAGTGCCGACGATTTGGTGAAGGGTCTTACAGTAACCTTCGACCGCGACATCACCTACTATTACAAGGTAGGCAACGAAATACACTACTTCAACCAAGAGCTGGTGGAGAAGCTCTATGCCCAGAACTTCCGCAAGGTGGTCAACTCGCACACCCTGCCCAAGAGCTTGACGGGCTTCGACCCCAGCAAGTTGGGACCTGCCGCCCTGAAGAAACTGGAAGAAATGGAAGCTAGACAAGCCAAAATCATGACACAGCTCTATGACCAGATGCCGATTGAGGATGTGATGAAACACTTTGAGAGCTATGGCGATGATTTGGTGCGCATGATCTTGCCCGAGTTCTACGGCGAAGCCCTGAAGAATCCCGCCAAGGTGGCACAGGCCATCTTGCATAAGGGAACGAGCCGTTTCGACTTGGCCGAAAAGCTGTGGAGTCAGGCCGCATCAATGGACAGCATCCTTCAGAAGAATTTGATGCAGGCTCGTGCCGTGAGCGAGATGATGGAGGGTTGTCGTCAGCTGACAAAGACATTCAAGATTCTCAGCGACCGCGATGCTGTGCGCCACACATTCACCAAGGTTCCCGATGGCTTGAGGTCTGTCATGAACCGCCTGAAGCAGCTTGACGGTGTTACGACCACACTTAGCGAGATGGAGACGGCTTTGGCCGGGAGGGGCTACACCTTCTATAGTCTAGCGGAGGCTGTCAGCAATCTAGCTGAGGTGATAGGATAAGCCGTGCCAACCACTTATATGGTTGCCACGCTTCATGCCTTCGGACTGTGCGACCTGATGTATTCATACACAAAGTCGAGGTCTTCGGGGCGTGCGTAGATGCGGTTGATGGAGAACAGACGGCCAATCTGCACGTGGCTGTAACGGCGGTTGACCTTGAGATGACGGATGTCGGCGAAGGTTGAGGTCATGATTTCGCCGCAGCTACCAGGGCCATCTATGCCGTATTGTGGCAAGCTCACGTCCAGAAGCGATGCAATCCATTGTTCCTTCCACTTGTCGAGCCAGGTGTTCCGTTGTGCCGATTTCCTCTTCGCTCCAGCCGTGGTGCTCTTCACACCTTGTTCGTCCATCTCGAACAGCATGACGTATTTGCCGGCGTTGATGATAGAAATGATGAGATAGGTGATGATAACGAGGACGGACATGCCAATCATCATGTATAGTAGGGTGGGCAGCATGTCGCAGAAATCCTCCCAGTCCATGCCATTGCAGAGCCGGATGATGGAGATGATGAGCCACATGCTGATGCCGATTCCATTGAATACTTTGAGGAAGAACAGGAAGCGCGTGGGGTCTTTCCACATACTGGACTCGTAGGTCCATCGATATTTGCCGTCGGGACATAATCGGATACTGTGCTTGGGCTCCTCATTGTTGGAGATGGAAGGTGTGGCAGCTTGTCCGCACTTTGTACAGAACTTGTTGTTGTCAGATAGCGGCGTGCCGCAGTTCGAGCAGTACTTCATAATAGATTATGTAAAGAGTTGGCTGATGCTGTGGATGATGTAGGATGCGATGGTGATCAGGATGGTGATTACTGGTAAGAGGAACCATGCGTAGGCAAGCTTGTGCTGGGGAGTGAAAAAGTTCTTCACCTTCGTACCCAGCGATGTGGATGAGGCTGACAGAGTAGGCTGCCAGCTTGATGCCACCCATTCGCCTTTTTGATTGCTTGCCATGATGTCGATACCTCGTACCATTGACGTGGGTGCATTTGCAATCTTGGCAAAAGTCTTTGACACTGGTGGTGGAGGAGGCACAACAGCTACAGGTGGAGCCGGAGGTCTCACCGCTACTTGGGGTGGTGGAGGAGGTGCTACTGCCTTTTGCACTGGTGGTGGAGGTGCTTCCATTTGTACAGATACCTTCTGACCACAGTTAGTGCAGAACTTTTGTCCTGCCATGAGCGGTTTACCGCATTTTGTACAGAATGCCATAGTATTTGGAGTTGTTAAGTTTTTGCTTTTATTATTTGCCTACAAGGGCGAGACGGAAACCTACAGTGTCGAAGCTTGCCTCTTCATTCTCTCCTTTGCGTGATGATACACGACATCTTTCCTCTAGGTCAACCCAACTGCCGCCACGAATGGTGCGACAGGTCATAGGTGTATCAGTATAAAAAAATTCATTCCATTCATCGCTCACCCACTCGCTCACGTTTCCGCTCATGTCGTACAGACCCAGTTCGTTGGGTGCTTTGGTCTTCACGTCACGACTGCCTTTGCCATCAGTGTTTCCATCATACCACGCCACTTCATCGATGTCATTGCTGCCACTGTACTTATAACCTTTGGAGTTTTTGCCACCTCTGGCCGCGAACTCCCACTCCGCTTCAGTGGGCAGGCGGAAGGTGTATCCCGTCGCCTTGTTCAGTCTGTTGATGAAGTGCTGGCAGGCATACCAGTTTACAAAACACATAGGGCGCTGGCGACCGATGTAATCCCTTTCGACCACCCCCTCAAACACAGGTGGGTTCGTTTCAAAGTCCACTTTCTCCATCACGGCCTTCCACAATTCCTGCGTCACTTCCGTCTCTCCCATGTAGAAGGTCTCGATACTGTCACCTTCCACGCGAACCATCGTGAACGGAATGCCGTTGATAGTGAATGTCAGTTGAGACTCGGCCATGTCTTCTGGCATCGTCACTTCAGCCGTTGACAGCCACAGTGAGTCCTGTTCTTCTATGTTTTCTTCCGTTTCAGGCTTGTTGGGGCCACAACCTATCAGGACTGTTGCCATCACGATAGTTCCTATAGCCAATAGGTAGCTACTCATAATATTTGTTGTTTTCATTCTTGTTGATTTAGATTCATAGAATTACGCAACTATATAGACGGCATTGCTAACAGCTTCAGCGAGGCTCTGGAAGGTGTAACCCTTGGTCTTCAGCAGGACTTCGGCCTGGCTGAGCGTTATGTTGACACCGTCGAGGTTCCAGATGATCTTGACGGCCTCCTTCAGATCCTTTGGTATCTTGGGGACTGTGTTGCGGATGGTGTCTCGGTTCATGAGGAGCTGGAACACTTTCTTGAGTTGTCGGCAACCTTCCATCATCTCGCTCACGCAACGGCCCTGCAGGTATTCCTTTTCCCATCCGGTGGCTGCCTCAGCCTCCTTCCAGAGTTTGTCGGCATAGTTGAAGCGGCTTGTACCCTTGTGGAGCACGGCTTCGGCCACTTTTGCAGGGTTCTGCAGGACTTCGCCGTGGAGTTCGGGCTTGATCATGCGCAGGAGGTCGTCGCCGTAACTCTCCACGTGGTTGAAGATGTCCTCCACTACGGTTTGGTCGTAGAGTTTGGTTGCGATGGCTGCCTGTTTGGCTTCCTGTGCCTCCAGTTGCTGTGCGGCCTTGGTGGTGAGGGCAGACCGGTTGAATCCTGCTGTAGGTTTCGGTAGTGTATGCTCGTTGACGATGTTTCGGAAGTGCTTTGCGTAGAGGCGCTCCACGTATAACTGGCTAAAGTAGTGGTTTGTGCCGTTGGCGTCCACCCAGTAGTAGGTGATGTCTCGGTCGAAGGTGACGTCGAGTCCCAACTTCAGCAGGTCGGTCTTCGACGATGAAGCATTCAAGACTTTAATCTCGCTGATAGACACTGTCCCATGGGTGGCATCTGCCAAATCCCGCTTGACTAAGTCGTCGGTCTCGTTGTATATCTTCTTGAGCAGACCGTTGAAGTCATGTTTCAGGGTTTTGAGCCACTGACCTTGGAGCAGGGGTTCACCTGCCATCAGTTTTGGACTCTTGAGGAGCATCATGGTCTGTTTGTCGGCCTGACATCTGAGGATGAGTTGGTTTCTCAGCAGCACGTTCTCTCTGGTGGGGTTCTGTCTGCACATCTCAATCATGGTTTGCAGGTTTGAGATGTTCTCGATGGCCTGCTGCTTGGCGAACTTCTCTGCCACAGCGTACTTGCTGCCAGCCAACATGTCATCCAGACCTGCAAGGAGTGACTGGGTCTTCGAAATGATGGCTCTTTCTGCTATTCCGACTTCCCACGTCACCTGTTTCTTGACAAGGGTTTTCAGCCCTGTGCATGCTTCGGTCTCAAGAGTTTCCAGGAATACTTCCTTGGCTGTTTGCATGACTTGCTTGGTTGTTTTGCCGCCACCTCGCAAGGAGAAGATGGTGAATTTCTTGATTCCCATCTCGGAAACCTCCTTCGCGATGTCCTTTCCTCCAAACTTGGCGATCCACTCCGCCACCTTCTTGGCTCCTATCTTGACAACAGCGCTTTTAGCTCCAGCTTTGGCCAATGCACCGCCCACTGTGAAGACCGCACCGACTCCAAACTCAATGGCCCATGTCGTGGTGGCCTCCCATGCACCCACGGTGAAGGCGTCGTATGCGCCCATCTTGCCTGTCAGGTCCTTTTCAAAACTCTCCCGCATCTTATAAGGGATGTTGAAGACGAGTTCGGAGTACCCGAACGTGAGTACGGCAACACCTATACGCTCCAACCAATTCATATTCTCCAGCAGGTCATGCCCCTCGTAAGACAACTCGAGGAACCAGTCCAGGCTGAACTTCTCTATGTCATCGACGGCATTCATGGCCCTGACTTTCTCCATCTGCTTGTTTCTCGCGCACTCCAATGCATAGCGGTAGAAATCTTTGATAATCCTGATGTTGCGTGCATCGTAGCCATATTCCTGCTCGTAAAAGTCGATTTGGAGACGGATGAATAAGAGCAGGGGCGCCAACTCTTCGGTCAGCCCAGCGAGTGTGATTTCACCTTCCACTTTGTTCAATCCCTTTTCTATCTCCTCATCCTGTCGGACTTGAGCCTCCCTTTCCGCAGGGTCATTATACTCGCGTTTGGGTTGCGAGAGGAGATGAACCATGCGTTTGAAGGAGTATTCCTTACCCTTGTACTCGGCAGTCACCTCCATCTCCACATCGATGCGATTAGGCGCGCGTAACACACCGCCAGCACAGCGCAGCATGTAGTAGATTCTGTGCTCGCCTATGCTTTCCTGTTCAGCCTTGAACTGCAGGCACAAGCTCTTGACATACTCCTGGTATTTCATGAGTCGATCCTGAGGCAACTTGTTGTTCAGGAAGGAGAGTTCGCTCATGAGCTGCTGCTCCTCCTGCTTGAACACCTGATTGTGGGCTTGTGACACGAGGGTGCCGATGCCCGCACCCAAACCAGCGGTGGAGAGGGTGATGTCAAGCCCCTTCTTCATCATCTCGTTGCCGATGATGTCCCGCATCACTTTCTCAGCTTTGACATACTTCACTGTCCACGTCACGTTCTTCGGCGTGGGGTCCAGGATGTTCAACTTGTGCTTTTCTTCGTCATACTCGTAGAGTTCCAAGAAGCACTTCTGTTGGGCGGGAGCATACTCCTTGCCGTCCTCACGCACAATGAGCTCATGGTCGTGGTACATGGGGTTGTACTCCTCCAAGAAGCAGTTCACATTGCCGTCCATGCGCATCACCAGACCCATGTAGAAGCGGTTGAGCGGCATGGTGCCGTAGATGACCGTGGCGGCGTTCTGCTTGCGTGCCTCCAGATGAATGGTGTAGGCGAGATAGTTGCCAGGGACGCCCACGTCCTGTTCGGGGTCAAGGAGTTGGTCGTGGATGATGGCATGATAACATTGTTTCTCCTCATCCCATTCCGTCCTGATGGAGTAGTCCTTCACCTCCTCCTCTTTGCCTTGCTCTGTGATGTAGGCTTTGATTTGAGCCGTTCCGTCATTCATGCCCACCACGAGGAAAGGCAGTTTCACCTCCTTCTTGTACTGAGCCGGCAGCGTGAGGTTGTCTTGCAGGAAGTATATCTGGCCTAAGCACACATCGAAGTGCAGGTGGTTGGTGTACGAACCTTTGTCGTTGCCCATGTAGAAATCCACGATGCCCTCTTCCGGCTCCACCACCTCTTCCACCTCCTTCGTCACATCTCCCTCTGTCACCAACTTCTTCTCCTTCACCTCGGGCACCGACACCCATGCCATGCGCCACTCGCCTGACATGCCGCCGTCCTCCACTTTCATGTATTTGTCGCCAGCCGTGATGCTGATGAGACTGGTCAGTTCCACATCCGTCACATCCTCGCCACTCTTGGTTTTGCGCACAATCTTCGCATACACCTGCTTCGGCTCATCGCCAATGACCAATGTGTTGCCAAAGTCCTTGTAGAGGTGCATCTCGCGAGGCTCAGGCATTTCATCCTTGCCCTTCCTTTTACCTCTGGTCAGCGTATAGCCCAACATGCCGAGGATGACGCTGGCAGGGATGGCAAAGGGCAACGCTGTATCTGGTTGCCATGCCCGAGTGTCCACCTCCACATGAGGTCCAATCACTTCTTCTTCCTCGTCCTCCTCCTCCTCACCAGGTGGCGGTGTTTCAGCCCATGTGTCTTCGCACCATCTGTACACCCATTGAGTGCGACTGTCGCAACCGAAGAAGTTCAGGGCTTTTTCCTCATCCTTGTTGCCTTTTGGAATGCGTATCACAAAATTCCACTCGCCATGATTGCCGTGCTCTTTCCATGTACCCACACCTTTAGTGCCTTTCAATTTTCTGATTACCCCTTCGGGGCATCCATGACGCAAGAATGTGTTCGTATCCTCAAAAGTGAGCGTAGCCATTTCGCGAATATAACAGGGTGCATCTTCAGACAACCTCCTCACAACCGTGTGGAGTACCAGCGAGTCGGCGGTGATACGATCAGGCGGCGCTTGTATCGAGGATGAAAACGAGAAACCGAACAATTCCTTATCGTCATAAGGTCCCACGATACCCCAAGCCTTTCCTTGTTTGGTGTGTTCAGTGGCAGATGCAGTATAAAGAGTATAACTCCCATTCTCGTTGTGAGTGTCTTCATGTTGAATGATGTTTGTCTTGATCAGCTTCCAGTATCCAGAATATGCATTGGATTTGGTGGCTCTGATTTGTGCTGTCACGTCCAACGACATCATCAATAAGACAATGCACAAGCACCATTGGTGGAAGTTCGAATGACTCAGTTTTTTTCTTTTTCTCATAGGTGGATGGTGTTTGAGTATTACTTCACTTTCGGACAGTGTTCTCTGATGTAGTTATAGACGAAGTCGAAGTCTTCGTCGCGCGCATAGACCTGGTTGTTGGAGAGTATCTCGCGAACCTTGATGACGTTGCCCCAAAGGCCTTTTTTCACGCTGCGCACACATTTGAAGTCGGAATACATGGAGGTGCGGTTGGCTACGTTAATGCCTAAGCCGATGGTGGAGAGCCTGCCAGTGGCTAATCCTGCACCAGCAGTGAGTATGCCCAGTTTACGTGCCTTCTTGGCCTGTTCGGGTATCTGCTCGTGGTTGACGCCGTCCTCATCCATGGTGAAGAGGATGGTGTACTTGCCACCATACATGCTTGCCACCATAGCGTAAGCGATGAAGATGAGAAAAGCGAAAAAGGCGATGAAGATGAGGACTGGCCATGTGTCTTCCCACAGCAGATCCCAATTGTCCCAATGGATGTGCTTCCAGTTGAGTATCAGGATGAGGGTGCCGATGCCTGCAAATATCCAGAAGAAGATTTTATAGACGAGGAATAGGATAGTGGGGTTCTTCCACATGTTGAAGGGGTATATCCAACGGTACTTGCCATCGTCGCACAAGGTGACGCCCTTCTTCAGTTCCTCATTGTCGTAGGAACGGCGTTTCCGTTTCTTACCCTTGACCTTGGCTGCAAGGGGCGTCTTTTCAACGTCAGTGGGAGGCGTAGACGATGGAGGATTGGTACAGTATTTCATAGGCGAAAAGATTTTCCGCAAATGTAATATTTATATTTATTAGTGCCAAACTTTTTTCGTTTTTTTTGTCAAAAAAAAGTGGATGTGTCCGTCATGGCACATCCACTTTGATGGTTTTGTATGTTGCAAATGAATTATTCTGCAACTTCTTCTTCAGCTTCTTCTGCGTCAAGTTCCTCTTCTGCAGGAGCCTCTACTGGTGCTGGTTTTGGAGCTTCAACCTTCTTAGGTGCTTTCTCGCCGTCCTCGTTCACCACCTCGAATGGGATGGTAACAGAAACTTCACGGTGGAAGTGTGCCACAGCCTCGTAGTCACCCAAAGTCTTTACACCCTTGATGCTGATGAGCTTGCTGTCGATCTCGAGACCCTTCTCAGCCAAAGCTGCTGCAATTTCCTTTGGACCTACAGAACCGTAGATGTTGCGGCCCTCAGAAACGCGTGCCTTGATGGTGAGAGATACGCCCTCGAACTTCTTAGCCTCTGCCTCAGCATCAGCCTTAATCTTTGCAATCTTGTGAGCGCGCTGCTTCAATTCCTCGTTGAGCTGCTTGATAGCCTTTTCAGTGGCGAGCACTGCAAGACCCTGAGGAAGAAGATAGTTGCGACCATAACCGTCCTTCACTGTGAGGACTTCGTCCTTATAGCCTAAGCCATGAACGTCTTTCTTGAGAATGATTTTCATACTGTCTTACCTCCTATTTTTTATTTCAACAAGTCTGCTACGTATGGAAGGAGTGCAAGGTGACGAGCACGCTTCACTGCCTGAGCCACGCGGCGCTGATACTTCAGAGAAGTGCCTGTGATGCGGCGAGGGAGAATCTTACCCTGCTCGTTGAGGAACTTCTTCAGGAACTCTGGATCTTTGTAGTCGATGTACTTGATACCGCTCTTCTTGAAACGGCAATACTTCTTCTTCTTAACGTCAACAGTGGTTGGAGTTAAGTATCTGATTTCTGATGGTGCTGCCATGATTAAGCCTCCTTCTTGTTACGACGCTTCTCAGCATAAGCTGCAGCGTACTTTTCGTTCTTAACTGTGAGGTAGCGGAGCACACGCTCGTCGCGGCGCATCTGCAACTCTAATTTAGCAATCACTGTGGGTTCGGCCTTGAACTCAATCATCTGGTAGAAACCAGAAGTCTTCTTCTGAATAGGATAAGCGAGTGCCTTCAAGCCCCAGTCCTCGGTGCTGATGATTTCTGCACCCTTGTCCTTGAGGTAGTTGACAAACTTATCGGCCGCTTCCTTCATCTGAACATCAGACAAAACGGGAGTTAAAATGAAAACGGTTTCGTATTGATTCATAAGATCAATAATGTAAGTTTGATTTGTTAATAATAAATATTTATTGTGCTCTGCATTTTGCAAAAGCGGTGCAAAGGTACGGATTATTTTTGAATAAATCGGTACGAAAAACACTTTTTTGACGCTTAAACCGAAATTTCTTGCCAAAAAGTTTCGCCGTTTGAAGAAAATGTAGTTATTTTGTACCTGATTTGAATGACAATAACAAAAACTCAATAGATACAATGAAAAAGAATCTCGGTATTTTACTTATCGTGTTAGGCGCAGTGCTTCTCATTCTCTGCGCATTCGTTCCTTTCATGGGCGACTTGGCTGACCAGAACTGGTACACATGGGGCAGCATGTTCCTCATCATCGCTGGTCTCTTGACTCACATCTTCATGAACAAGAAGTTGGAGGCATAAGCAAGCTAACAGAAAAATTAAAGGTGGACAACCCGTGTTGCCCACCTTTTTTGTTTTTAGTCCTTACTTACGTTCTCGTCTGAAATGACCAATTTGTAACCTTTACCGTGTACGTTGATGATTTCCACGTTTGGATCTGCTCTCAGGTGCTTGCGCAGTTTGGTGATATACACATCCATCGAACGGGCATTGAAGTAGTTGTCGTCAATCCAAATGGTCTTGAGGGCATAGTCACGCTGCAAGAGTTCGTTCTGGCGGTTGCTGAGCAACGTGAGCAGTTCAGCCTCCTTGGTGGTGAGTTTCTCCTGCTTGTCGTCAATGCTCAACATCTGCTTCTGGGTGTCGAACGTGAATTTGCCAATCTGACGCACGGTCGCATCCTTGTTCTTCTTGCCACGTACGCGGCGCAGGATGGCCTCGATGCGGAACACCACCTCTTCCATTGAGAAAGGTTTGGTGATGTAGTCATCGGCACCCAGTTCGAAACCTTCACGTACATCGTCCTTCATGTTCTTGGCTGTAAGGAACATGAATGGCATGTCGTTGTTCATCTCCTTGATTTTTCCTGCCAGAGTGAAGCCATCCATGCGGGGCATCATCACGTCGAGGATGCAGAGGTTGAAATTCCCTTGCAGGAATGTGTCGAAACCCTCTTCACCGTCTTGGCAGAGTGTGGTGTTATAACCCTTTGCCTCTAGGTACTCGCGGAGCAACATACCGAGGCTCTCGTCGTCTTCACAAAGAAGGATGTTCACTTCTTCCAATTTGTCGTCTGTAATCATAGTTGTATCATTTTTAAGTTATTACGTTATGTCGTTATTACGTTATGTCGTTTAGAATTGGGCTGGTTACTCATTCATCTTCAGTTTGATGATGAATTTCGTGCCGATGCCAGGTTCGCTCTCCGCCACAATAGTGCCCTTGTGGTCTTTCACTATCTTGTGTACGTAGGCGAGTCCGAGTCCGAAGCCTTTCACGTCGTGCAGATTGCCTGTATGTACACGGTAGAACTTCTCGAAGATACGCTTCAGGTCTTCCTTCTTGATGCCGATACCGTTGTCTTTGATGGAGACGCAGAGCAGTCCTGGTTCGTTCCAGGTCTCCACGTTAAGCTCCAGGTCCACATCCTTGCGGCGATACTTCACCGCATTGTCCATCAAGTTGAAGATGACATTGGTGAAGTGCATGTCGTCCACACAGATATTGGGTTCAGTGGCATTCAGATTGGTGATGATCTTACCACCGTTCCTCTCCACTTTCAATGCAAAGGTGTGGGTCACGCCAGCAATCAACTCGTTGATATCCACTTCCTTCATGTGCAGGTTGGCCCGCTGATTCTCGTACATGGAGAGCTGCAGTACCTTCTCCACCTGGAATCTGAGGCGTTTCGTCTCGTCGATGATGGTCGAGGTGAGACGCTGCATTAGGGCTGGTGTTTTGGTCACTGAGTCATCGCCCAACATCTGTGCTGCCAAGGAAATGGACGAGATAGGTGTCTTGAACTCATGTGTCATATTGTTGATGAAGTCATTCTTCAACTCCGTCAGTTTCTTCTGCCTGAAAATTAGTATCAGTGTGACAATGAATGTGATAAGCAGGATGAGCGTAAAGATGAGCGATGGAATCATGAACCACATCGAGCGCCAGATATACTTGCCCAAATCGGGGAAATGTACCTTCAGCACACCACCACTTTGCATGGGGTCGTTCTTGAACAGCACCTCCGTGAACACCCGATCGTTACCTTTCTCATCGTAGTCGGAACATTGATAGACCATTCGTCCGTTGCTGGTGCTGACCACAAAGTGATAGGGGATATTCACGCCGTTATTGCTCAGTTGCGTCTTCAGAATCTGATCCAGTTCAATGAAATCGATACGCTCGTTCAACGGACGGTCGCTGGCTGTGTAGAGAATGGTGTAGATAACCTCCTCTACCAACTTCTTCTCTGTGGCATAGCGCATGTCCATGATTTCTTTCAGTGAACGCAGGCGATCTTTGTTGTTGGAACTCTTCTTGGTGAAGTACTTGTCCGACAAGTTCGTGCTGACCGTGGTTTCACGTGAGGTGAACACACTGCCATCCTTGGCTACCACCTGGTGCATGTGCTGCACCACCGACGAGTCCGTGTTGGCATAAACCGAGTCGTAGGCCAAAGCAATGCCATTCACCGCATCCGACCCCTCTTCCAAATATCGTTTTGTTTCCGAAAGCTCCAGTTGGTGCGCCGTTTCATAGAGGCTGCGGTTCACAGACTCCTCGAAATATTCATAGCGCAATGAGGTCACCTCTTCGATGTACCGCATCTGCATAATCAGCAGACTGGCAAACGAGATGCCCATAACTACTGCGAGAACTATGATGGTCGATTTCTTCATCTTTTATTTCTTTGCTACAAATTTAGTGCAATTCTTAAAATTATAACGCTAAAATCATTCGGAAAATTGTGTTAAGGTTAATTTATTGACGAATATTAGCAAATAAAGGACGGTTTGCTTATGTTTTTGTTAATTATCATAGAAATAGGGAACCTGCATCAGCAGATTCCCCATTCGTTGTATCGCATGGGTTGGACATCGCCAACCCTGTGCGTTGTTTGCAAGTATTAATCCTCGTCCTTGCTCTGTTCCTCGAATTCCTTCATCAGCTTCTGCTGGATGTCGGTTGGAACAAGCTCGTAAGAAGCGAACTTCATGATGAAGCTGGCACGTCCACCAGTGATGGAGCTGAGGGTGGTGGAGTAGCTGGAAAGGCTCTTCAATGGAACCTTCGCAATCAGCTTCTCATAACCGCTTTCGCTCTCACTACCGATAATCATACCGCGACGACCCTGAAGGTCAGACATCACGTCACCCATCTTGTCGCCAGGAACGAACACCTCTACATCGTAGATAGGTTCCAGCAACTTTGGACCTGCCTCCTTGAAGGCGTCAGAGAATGCGTGACGACCTGCCAACATAAAGGAAAGTTCGTTTGAATCCACTGGGTGCATCTTACCGTCGTAAACGATGACACGTACATCACGGGCATAAGAACCTGTCAGCGGACCTTGTTCCATACGGCTCATGATACCCTTCAGGATGGCTGGCATAAAGCGTGTATCGATGGCACCACCCACCACAGAGTTGATGAACACGAGCTTGCCGCCCCATTCGAGGTCAACTTCTTCCTTACTCTTAGCGTTGATCTTGAACTCTTGGTTGCCAAACTTATAGCTTGTTGGATCAGGCATACCGTCGTAGTAAGGTTCTACGATGAGGTGTACCTCACCGAACTGACCAGCACCACCTGACTGCTTCTTGTGACGGTAGTCGGCACGAGCAGCTTTGGTGATGGTTTCACGATATGGAATCTTTGGCTCTTCAAACTTGATGCCAATCTTCTCGTTGTTCTCCATGCGCCACTTCAAGGTGCGGAGGTGGAACTCACCCTGACCCTTCACGAGTGTCTGTCTCAGTTCCTTTGACTGCTCGAGGATCCATGTTGGGTCTTCCTGTGCCATCTTCTGGATAGCGGCTACCATCTTTTCTGTATCTCCTTCATTCTCAGCCTTTACGGCACGGATATACTTAGGATCAGGGTACTTCACGAAGTTGAAACGATGGTCGCAGTCCTTGCCAGCCAGCGTGTTACCTGTGCGTACATCCTTCAGTTTCACTGTACAACCGATGTCACCAGCCACCAGTTCTTCCACCTTGATGCGGTTTGCACCTGCACAGCAGAACAGCTGAGCCATGCGCTCCTTCGAACCACGGTCTGTGTTGGTTAGGTCATCACCTTCGTGTACCTTACCAGACATCACCTTGAAGTACTGCACACCACCGATGTGTGGCTCGTTGGCAGTCTTGAAGAAATAGAGGGAAGTAGGAGCATTTGGATCTGGCATCACTTCCTCACCACGGGTGTTGTGTACCTGTGGCATCTCGTCCACGAATGGCACCACATTGCCGAGGAATTCCATCAGACGGCGCACACCCATATCCTTGGTAGCACATACACAGAATACAGGGAACATGGAGCGTGTGGCCAATCCTCTGCGGATACCCAAACGAAGTTCGTCTTCTGTAAGTGCTTCTGTCTCAAAGAATTTCTCCATCAAACCTTCGTCGTTCTCAGCGGCAGCCTCCACAAGGGCACGGTGCATTTCCATGGCCTTGTCCATTTCCTCTGCAGGAATTTCCTCGATGATAGGAGCACCACCTTCTGGCTTCCATGAGTACTTCTTCATCAGCAGCACGTCAATGAGGCTGTTGAAGTCTGGACCTTCGTTCAATGGATACTGGATTGGAATCACCTTAGGACCGTAGATGCCGATCAAGCTGTCCAACACCTGATGATAGTCGCACTTCTCTGAATCGAGCTGATTCACGAGGAAGATGACTGGCTTGCCCAACTTCTCCGTGTAGCGGAAGTGGTTCTGTGTGCCTACCTCTGGACCATACTGACCATTGATGAGCAACAGAGCGGTGTCCGTCACATTCAAAGCTGTCATGGCAGCACCCACAAAGTCGTCGGCACCAGGACAGTCGATGATGTTCAACTTCTTGTTGTTCCACTCCACATGGAAAACAGTGGAGAAGACACTGTAGCCGTATTCCTGTTCCACTGGGAAGTAGTCACTCACGGTATTCTTCTGTGTGATGCGACCGCGACGGCTGATGATTCCTGCTTCATACAAAAGTGCTTCGGTAAGAGTGGTCTTACCGGCACCGTCATTGCCAAGCAAGGCAATGTTCTTGATCTCGTTAGTTTGGTAAACTTTCATTGTTTAGGTTAGATTTATAATTGAATTTTTGTAATTTTTCGAAAAACGGCATAAAATTACAGCTTTTTATTGGGATGGAGCGAAAAAAACTTATGTTATTTAGCATTTTTCATGATTATTAAGAAAAATATGAGTAATTTTGTCCTCATATGGCAGGAATTTACTTACATATTCCCTTTTGTAAGTCACGATGCATCTATTGTGGCTTCTTTTCCACCACTTCGCTCCAACAACGTCATGACTATGTGGATGCGGTGGTGGAAGAACTGCGTCAACGTCGTTCGTTTTTGGCTGATCAACCCATCGAAACCATCTATTTCGGTGGTGGCACTCCCTCACAGTTGCCATCCGATGAACTGAAACGGATGCTGGATGCCATTTACTATATATATAATGTACGCGAGGGAGCGGAAGTGACCCTCGAAGGTAATCCCGACGATCTCACTCCTTCCTTCCTGCAACATTTACGTCAGATGGGGGTGAACCGTCTCAGCATGGGTGTGCAGTCTTTCGATGATGCACGACTCCATTTTCTTCACCGTCGCCACACTGCTGCACAAGCTATCCAGGCAGTCCATGATGCCCAAGCGGCAGGTTTCACCAACATCAGCATTGACCTGATGTTCGGTTTCCCAGATCAGACGCTCGATCAATGGAAACAAGATGTGCAGACGGCGCTTTCCTTGCAGGTGCAGCACCTTTCAGCCTATTCTTTGATGTACGAGGAAGGCACTTTGTTGGAACGGATGCTCGCTGCTGGAGAGATTGCAGAGGTGTATGAAGAGGTGTCCTTGCAAATGTACGAATACCTGATAGATGCCTTACAAGCTGCAGGTTACAAGCATTACGAACTGAGCAATTTCGCCTTGCCAGATAGGCAGTCACGCCACAATTCCAGCTATTGGCACGGGATTCCCTATTTAGGGGTGGGGGCAGGGGCGCATTCCTACGACGGTCATGACCGTTACTACCATCCGGATTCCTTGGAGAAATACATGGAGCATCCCACTTCGTTGGTGGTGGAACATCTGACGGATCATGAGCGTTATGATGAGTTCGTCTTCACAGCCCTCCGTACTTCAGAAGGGCTCAACCTTTCTGATTTGGAACAACAATTGGGTGCATCCTATCAAGAATACTGCCTCCAGAATGCCCAACGGCATCTGAAGGCAGGTCTCCTATCTCTTACGGGCGATACACTCTGTCTCACCCGACGTGGACTCTTCATTTCCAACGAGGTCATGTCCGACCTCATGTGGGATGAATGATTAAGGAAGCAATTCACCCATTTTGTTCAGGAGGTCTTCACCTCTCAAGTCTTTGGCAATGATGTTGCCCTGCTCGTCAACGAGCACATTGGCAGGGATGGCCTGTACATGATAGACAGCGCATGCTTCACTTTCCCAACCCTTCAAGTCACTCATCTGTGGCCAAGGCATCTTGAGGTCGGCAATGGCTTTCACCCAGGCATCCTTTTCGTTGTCAAGCGATACGCCGACCACTTCAAAGCCTTTGTCATGGAACTTCGTGTAGGCTTCCACCACTGTCGGCATCTCTGCACGGCAAGGACCGCACCAACTTGCCCAGAAGTCAATCAGCACATACTTGTTCTTGCCAACATAATCGCTGATTTTCATGGACTTACCCTTCGGGTCGTCCATCTTCAAGTCTGTGTATTCATGACCGATGGCAGTTGCTTCCTGTGCCTTCTTCTCTTCCATAATGGATTTATACACAGGAAAATTAGGCTGCTTCTCGCCAAAGAGTTTCAAGATTTCCTCGTTGTCTTCCTCTGAGAAGTTGAAGGAGCAGAAACCAAACAGCATATCGCTGCATGCAGATGGTACATGGTCAATGATGAATTGCTTCTGATAAGCCACCATCACTTTCTGCAGTGAGTCAAGTTTTGCTTGTGCGGCTTGTCTTTCCACTTCACTCTTGGTCGAGTCTGAAGTGACCTGCCAAGGTTCGTCCATCTGCTGACCAATTTTACCGCATTCTTCCTCAAATTCGTCATACAGTTTACCATTAGGACCACCCTCAATCTTGCTTTTGCCTTCACCCTTGATCAGTTCAGCTTTGATGTCACCCTTCTCTAAGATGAACTGTGCCATCGTGGTTGGTTCACCCGCATGGATAGGCATCAGCCAACGCAGGGTAGCACCCTCGCACTCGCCACTGAATTCGAACTTGCCATCTTTGATGATAGCGGTGTCTGTCGGAACCATGTTGAAATAGCCTTGCATCTCGCAGATAAAGACAGTGTCACCGTCCTGTGTACCTTCAGCCGTACCCGTGATGGTGTAGGCGTTTTCCGACTTCTGCGAACAAGCTGCTGTCAGCATCAGCATAGCCGACAACGTCAAAAAAAGCAAGTTTCTCATAAATTTATCCTTTCATTGAATGTGATTAAATAATCCTTCCCGACATGACCAACTCTGTTGGTCTCCTCTATCAAGTGCAAAGATACTCCTTTTTTTTCAAACAACCATTCTTTTTCGATAAAATATATTGTGTGTACGTACACAATGCACGTTTTTACCCCAGAAGTGTTCTTTTTTGCCCCTATGAAATGTTTTTTTCAACAAAAATGTAAAAAAAAGAGATTTCCGAGAACAACGTATCTTAAAAAGTGCGTAACTTTGCAGCGGTTTTGAAAGCAAATAAATTGTTTAACATTAAAAAGTAAAAGAAATTATGAAGAAGTTGGTTTTCGCAGCTGTTGCTGCAATTGCTCTCATGGCATCTGTATCTTTCGTATCTTGCGACCAGAAGGCTGCTCCTGCTACTGATTCTGTAGCTGTTGACACTACTGTTGTTGAGGATACTATCGTAGCTGCTGACACTGTAGCTGCTGACACTGTTGCTGCTGACACTATCGCTGAATAATTTAGTAGTAGTTTAGAGCACAACTTTCGGGATGTGAATCCCAAAGAGAATTGAACCTGCAAGACTCTGTCTCGCAGGTTTTTTTATGGCAAAAAAAAATCGGACTACTTGATAAGTAATCCGATTTTGTGTTTATGATGCCAAGCTGATGCCTCGCTCGTATGCCATCTGACGTAGGTTAAGAATGGCATAACGCATCCTGCCAAGGGCGGTGTTGATGCTGCAATTGGTCTTCTCTGCAATTTCCTTGAAAGAAAGCTCATCTTTCACACGCATCAGCAGTACTTCGCGCTGGGGATCTGGCAGCATGGCGATGAGTCCCTTGATCTCTCTGAGGGTCTGCTGGTCTATCATCTCCTTTTCACGGTTCTCATTCACGGCGATGTCGGCGTTGTTGAACAAGTCAACCTCCGATTCGTCATTGGAAAGGATAATCGCGTTAGGACTTGTGCGATAGTAGTCAATGAGATGATTATGGACAATGCGCATCATCCAAGAGGAAAATTTACCGTTTTCGGCATATTGCCCGCTCTTGATGCGTACCACCATCTTCATGAAGACGTCTTGGAAGAGGTCTTCAGCGAGTTCCTGATTCTTGACTGAATAGAGAAGATATGAAAACACTCTCTGCTGATAGCGTTTCAGCAAGGTGTCGAATGCACTATTATTGCCTTCTTGATACAAACTAACCAACTGCTCGTCGGCGAGTTCACGGAGCTGTTTCATTATGCTTTTGTCTTTGGTTTAGCGTAATGTCTCTTCTATAGGCAATAAAATTTTTGAAGTTAATATTTAGGTTTATTTTGCATTTTTGCGCTGCAAAGTAACGTCTTTTATTTTTAATTTGCAAATTTTTTACACAAAAAATGCATTTTCTTTGATTTTTAACCCTCTCAGCAGGTCTGTAACAGGCATTTTCTTCTTTCCTTCAAGCTGCAGGGTCTTGATGTTGAGCCAACCATCAGCCGTAGCGACACAAAGACCATGCGGCGATTTCACTAATGAGATCGTACCGGGCACACACCCCGTATGGCTCTCCCCATTTACGGGGGAGATGCCCGTTAGGGCAGAGAGGGTCTCTGCCTCATATATCTTCACAGACTTTCCTTCCAGCGTTGTCCACGCAGCGGGGTAGGGGCTGAGTCCACGAATGAAGTCATAGATGCGTTTGGTGGGTTGGTTCCAGTCAATGCGGCAGGTCTCACGGAAGATTTTCGGAGCTGGCGTGAGCGGCACATCCTTAAAGTGGTCTTGTGGAACGGATGTAACCGTTCCTGCGATGATGTTATCCACCGTTTCCGTCACCAATTTTCCACTCAACACCATCAACTTATCATGTACCACCTCCACATTATCGGTCTCTTCAATCGGAATCTTCACCTGCTGAATGATGTCACCTGTGTCAATCTCATGTTTGAGGAAGAAGGTTGTGATACCCGTCTCGGTCTCACCGTTGATGACTGCCCAGTTGATGGGTGCAGCACCACGATATTTAGGCAGAAGACTGGCATGAGCATTAAACGTACCAAGAGGTGGCATGCTCCACACTATTTCCGGCAACATACGGAACGCTACAACAATCTGGAGATCAGCCTTCAATGCTCTTAGTTCCTCCACGAACGCTGGGTCTTTGAGCTTTTATGGCTGCATCACCTTCCGTCCAT
>JAEEGJ010009020.1_pt1 | contig 27047 bp, 22 predicted proteins | sample 8958761 | NCBI WGS metagenome assembly JAEEGJ01 (sample SAMN16246546, study PRJNA631951) | gut metagenome | biome: gut microbiome; feature: rumen; material: RS-attached | host: Bos | place: Iran: Karaj | collected 2018-10 | reverse complement strand
AATAACGTTTTTTCCTTTGATAAACTCCTTGATCAAGGTTGACTTGCCAACCCTCCGCCGTCCATATATGATAGTCATTCCAAAATCTTTCTTATCATACACATCTTTTAAGGCTTTCAACTCCCGCTCTCTTCCTACAAACATCTATCTACCCTCGTTATCATTTTCGTTCAGTCATTTTTTATTCAATTCATTTTTAATCAAATCTTCTTGAATATAATTTACTGCTTTCTGATCTTTTTTTCAAGTGAAAAATCAAAAAAACTAAATACTCTCTGTATTCTTTTTCCCGCATATTTTCAGCCAAATCCATAATCCACTTTCCTTATGCTTTAGGATACTTCTCAATACCCAGTGAGTACCTAACCTCTGCCTTCAGCTCATCCTCATCCAGATTATACGGAAAAGGATCCATATCATCGAAAATGCTCTCTATGGTGTCTCCGAATGAAAATACCATAAAGGGACATTCTGCAAGAAAATGATGCTCTACCCAGAAATACTCATCTCCATACTTGAAAATCCTCATATTGGATGTTTCTGTGATAGTCTTATCTCCCACACACGTTGTAAACTTCTCCTCTTTGGTGCAAACATACTCTGCTCCTAAAGAAACAGCATAGTCCTCGACAAATCGAATCGCTTTATAATACTCTTCTTCGCTATGATCATCATATAGCCACATTTTCCACCCCTTATACGTTGTTCGGGACACCCAATTGAAATATCTTCTTATCAGCATTCAGGTATGATCCAATCACTTATCATTCCTCAAGTAAAACTGCATATGAGAATATGGATATCCGCACTCCGAATAAAAAGGATACTTCTTTCTTAAATCCTCATAACCTTCTACCTTATATGTAATCCTGTTATCCCTTAAAAACTTAATGACCGTCTCCAATTTTTCAAAGTTCATCTCAATTGAAAACCCTTCAATTAGCTTGGTGCGCATTTGAAGAGAATTCATTTTAAAATCCTTAGCCATTGTAACGATAATATCTTTTACCGGCAATTCGGATTGCGGTGCAATTACTATCAAAACCTTTTTGTTGAATACCGGATCAAGTTCACACGGCGTATTAAGGTCTACTCCTATCGTATAAGCGCATTCCTTACACTCCATATACGGCGCGCCAAAATCACTCTGCTTCCAGATCAGAGTTTTCTGTCCACACCCTGGGCATTTTTCTACTTCACCCAGATTATGGCGAATCTTATATACCATACACTCTTCGCAGCCATACATCATATGTACCTCAATCATATATACTACTTAATACGATTATATATATTAAATCCCATATTTGGACCATGTATCTCCTTAATAGGCCATATATCCAGTCTACAATACAGGATACTTACTTATCGGATGCTTTAAATATCTCATAATACGTAGTTCATCTGTGGCATCAGTTAAGGCATTATGTAATTCCATATAATCACTTTCGCCAAGCATACAAAGAATATCCTCTACCTTATATCCGCTTTTCAGTCTCCCTGTTCCACAGCATTTAGCTTCCTTAGGAATATACGGATTATGTTGCTTATACGCGGCCAACCTCAATATGTCATACCACTTATAGTCGCATAATTCTGGAAGACACCTTACATCAAACGATGCATTATATGCGAATAATGATCTGATCCCATTATCATTCAAATACTTCCTAATTGTTTCAACAGCTTTTTTCTTTTTCAAAACCTCCGGATTTTGTCCTTTCACAACCAACGCATAAGAAAACATTCCACCAATCTTGGCAGATTCGTCCAAAATAATATATTTGTAATCTATAGCTTCAAATTCACCATCCTCGGCTATAACTATCCCTATAGACATAACATCATTGTCCCAGTTTGTTTCAGTATCTATTACTGCAAATCTTTCAGCCATGCAGTGCCTCCTTTAGGCTTATAGTATTTACTCAGTTGATGCTTGGTAATGGTTTTTGCAACACAATCCAAAAACTTTTCTTTCTCAGGGATTGATATTTCATACATATCATTCGTTCGTGTGTTCCACAAAATCCCCTTCTTTAATTTTTTTGCAACAACATAACATGCACATTGTAGGAAATGTTCATGAGTAAGCTCACTTACAAATTTTAATTCGTATATGGTTTTATTCTTCATTACATCAGCATAACCAACTGCAGAAAATTCTAATTTCCCTCCCCTTTGCTTTGCAAACTGAATCTCGCAAATTTCCTGAGAATCATCTTGCTTCTTAAACACTTCAAAAAGACGATTCTCAAGTTCCTTACTTTGCTTATTTTTCACTATTTTTCGATTAACCTGCCTAATATATCGATTTTGGCTGGTTTCGAGGGAAACTAAATACAGAATCTTTTTATCCAGCGTCTTATATTTGGAAGCATCAACCTTTTTATCTTTATTTAATTGCTTATAAAGCTCGATGTCCTTATCAATGTCATAGTTCTCAAAAAAAGTCGCTTCCTGATATATGCCTATACAAGGTGCTAAATCTATCAAGTCATCATGGTTTTCAATTTCTATAACTGATATATTTTCTCTATCAACCTTCTTAATATCAAGTAACCCAAAACACTCTTCGACATCTTCTTTATATTTGAAGTCAAACATTTCGGAAATCTGCATGTTTTTGAACTTGTGGTTTGTTTCATTCGGCGTTGACAAAGATTGTTCAGAAAGCATTGCTTCATCATGCTCTACGAATATTATTTGATTTTTTCCTCTGCTAGCAGCCACACAAAAAATATTTCTCAGTATTTCATACTTCTGTTCTGGCATATTCCTGCGCACAGTCCAATAACTTTCAGTAAAATCAAAAACTACACATACCTTACGCTCCAATCCCTTACTGCTGTCATATGTTGTAAAGATAGCCGTTTCTTTACTTGGTTCAGTCGAGCCTGATCTATCAGAATCGGATATACTGGCATACACGGTTTTCTTGTTATACTTCGAACTGTATTTATCTTCCAATGTATTGAGTGTCATAGACATTAATCCATTCCTGGATCCAAGGCATAGAATATCCTCCGGCTGCTGTTCAGCCAAAAATTTTACAACCTTTCTCTCAGGAAGATATGAAATCTTACATTCATGATTTACGCCAACGATTTTCTTTTCCCACACACGACCGAGCATTTCAGCAATATCACCGGAAAGCCTAAAGCATTGTGTAAATTCCAGATCCTTGCGTTTTCCAACAAACTCATCGATAAACCTCTGTATATCCAATGTGGTTTTATCATATATTTTCTGCTTCATATCACCGACAGCAACAATCTGGATATTAGGATTGCACTTCTTGATATACACGAGCATCTCAGAGATCTCTTGATCGATATCCTGATACTCATCAAGTACCAGTAGATCATACGATCCAACACCGGGCTTTTTACTAAGAAAAACTTGAATCAAATCAGAAATACCCGCTCTAATCCCGTTTCTGATAAGACATGAGTAAGCAAATCCATGATAATTTGTGACGTTAATGTTTCTACCCTTGATTTTCTCCTTGGCATCAATCTTAAGTAGCTTATTATATGTAAGATACAGTATTCTTTTATTCTTAGGATACACCATACATAACTGCTGAATTGCCGTAGTCTTACCACTGCCCACACAAGCATCAACCAGAACATTGCTGCCTGCCAATACACAATCTATGAAGTTTTGCTGTTCAACAGTCAATTGCATAACTCACCACTTATCTTTTCTCCGCTAAGGAATTATTGAATCCACTCTCGCTTTACGGATAATCCAAATTCACTATTAATTCTCTTTTGTACAATCACGTCTTTCTAAACTGATTATTTCAACGCTTGAGAGCCACCCTTTTAAAGCTTGGGAGCCATCTGTTATTTAAGATTTTTTTAAACTTGAGAGCCACATTCACCTACAAGATATAGCAAAGCAGAACCTATCATCTGATAAGTTCCGCTTTTTAGTTCGTTATATCGATATTACAAGTACTCATGAAAAAATGAACATCTATATTCTTCTTAGAACACAGCTTTTCTTGAATTCTATGGAGTAAAAGTGACGTCAAAGCTAGATTAAAAACTAATTATCGCTCATATCAGCCAATTCAGAAGGTTGCATAGACTAATTCAGCCTAATATCTTGTTTTCATATTTAATTGAAAGCATACAGATCTTTTCTTAAGTATCTGAACTTAATACTAGTATCTCAACTATATATTGTGGGGGCTCCCATGCTTTAAAATACTATGTCACAAGGTGGCTCTCAAGCATTATATTCACCCGACGGTATTATACGTCAAATGTAGCACATTCTCAATACAATTCGCCACACAACCAACCAAAAAATAGAATCCCTAATCAAATGGGATTCTATTTATTAACGTGTTCTCTTATTTGGTCGTAAATTGGTCGTAAATCTTGACCTTACCTACTTGTAACCGCTGATTTTACGCCATTTCTTACGATAAAGATTTGAGTGTTGGGAAGAATAACACATCCCTTATAGCTGGGCTATTTGTAAGAAGCATTGTTAATCTGTCGATACCGTAGCCTATACCGCCTGTTGGTGGCATACCAACTTCGAGAGCATTGAGGAAGTCCTCATCTGTGTGCTCAGCTTCATCATCACCTGCTGCCGCATTGGCATCCTGAGCTGCGAAACGTTCTCTCTGGTCGATTGGATCGTTAAGCTCAGAATATGCGTTACACATCTCCCATGTATTAATGAAGAGCTCGAAACGCTCAACAAGCTCTGGTCTGTCTGGCTTTCTCTTTGTAAGAGGAGATATCTCAACCGGGTGATCCATAACAAATGTTGGCTGGATTAACTTCTCTTCTACATATGTTTCAAAGAAGAGATTGATGATATCTCCCTTCTTGTGATATGGCTCATACTCGATATGGTGCTCATCAGCAAGCTTCTTAGCTGCTTCTGTATCTGGAATCTGGTCAAAGTCGATATTAGCATACTTCTTGATTGCATCAATCATAGTGATACGCTCGAATGGCTTACCAAAGTCAAGTTCAACATCACCATACATGAACTTAGTTGTTCCAAGTACTGTCTGTGCCACATGACGGAACATATTCTCAGTAAGATCCATCATACCATGATAGTCTGTATATGCCTGGTAGAGTTCCATAAGTGTGAACTCAGGGTTATGTCTTGTATCAAGGCCTTCATTTCTGAATACTCGGCCTATCTCGTATACTCTTTCAAGACCTCCTACGATAAGTCTCTTAAGGTAAAGCTCAAGAGATATACGAAGCTTTAAGTCTTCATCAAGAGCATTGAAGTGTGTCTCGAATGGTCTTGCAGCTGCACCACCTGGATTAGCTACAAGCATAGGAGTTTCAACTTCCATGAATCCCTGACCATCAAGGAATGTTCTTATAGTTGAGATTATCTTAGAACGCTTGATGAATGTATCCTTTACTTCTTCGTTCATAATAAGGTCAACGTATCTCTGACGGTAACGGATTTCTGTATTAGTAAGACCGTGGTACTTCTCTGGAAGTATCTGTAAACTCTTAGAAAGAAGAGTTACCTTAGAGGCATGTACAGATATCTCACCTGTCATAGTTCTGAATACTGTACCAACGATACCAACAATATCACCTACGTCATACTTCTTAAAATCAGCATATGATTCTTCACCAACTGAATCCTTAGAAACATATGACTGGATGTTACCAAACTTATCACGGATATTGCAGAATGATGCCTTACCCATAACACGCTTAGACATAATACGTCCTGCTATGCTTACTTCTATAGTCTTAGGATCAAGAAGAGCTCTGCGTTCATTGTAGTGGTTTTTCTTAGCCTCTCTGGCCTGCTGCTCGTCCATACCTGTAGTATCTACTTCATCATTCCAGTCCTTAAGGACTTCTTTCTCGATAGCTTCGTACTCAGCTATTGCTTCTGTAGAATGATGTGTCTGATCATATTTTGTAATCTTGAATGGATCCTTACCGGCTTCCTGAAGGTTAGCAAGCTTCTCACGGCGAACCTTGAGTAACTGGTTTATATCTACTTCCTTCTGCTGGTCATTGTTCTGTGCCATATTAATAATTCCTCCATTAATCTGGCCCTAACGGGCCGCAATCGAGTAGGAGCGTAGCTCCTACTCGTCGCGCGGGGTGCGTCCGGCAAAGCCGGAATAGTTCCATGCGCACCCCTGCGCAAAAAAAGAGGGCTTTATTCAAGCCCCCGTGTTATCTATTCTCAAGCTTTGTTCTGAATATCAAGAATCTTGTACTTAATCACACCAACTGGAGCTTCAACTTCAACAGTATCGCCCTTTTTCTTACCGATGAGTGCGATACCAAGTGGAGACTCGTTGGAAATGCTTCCGTTAAGTGAATCAGCTTCTGTAGCACCCTTAATAACGAATTCCATCTCTTCATCTAACTCAAGGTCAAGGACTTTAATCTTAGAGCCGAACTGTGCCTTCTTAGATTTACCAGAAGAAGGTAAAGCATCAACTACTTCTACATTTTTAAGTAACTTACCAAGTTCTTCGATACGAGCTTCAACATCTCTCTGCTCATCTCTAGCAGCATCATACTCTGCGTTTTCTGATAAGTCGCCCTGTTCTCTAGCTTCCTTAATCTTCTGAGAAATCTCTTTACGTTTCTCATCTTTAAGGTACCTTAATTCTTCTTCATATTTTGCAAGGCCTTCACGTGTTAACAGATTCTTCTTTTCTTCAGCCATCTTTTAAAACCTTCCTTTTTATATTTTAGACTCAGGTCATATTTTTCAAATAGTCAAGATATTATAACCCTTAACGGCTTATAGTGTCAACATTGTGATATCATGTCTTGAATCATCTTACTTTAATTCCTCTAATAGTGCATAGAGCTCATCAAATGATTCTACTGCACACACTCTTTTTCTAAGAGCTGCACTTCCATGCATACCTGCTGTATACCATGACACATGGCGGCGCATCTCTCTTATTCCTATATACTCACCCTTTACCTTAAGCATAAGCTCCGAGTGTTCATGAATCATTCTTTTTATCTCATCTATGGATGGTCTTTCAGCTAATTCTCCCGTCTCAAGATAATGTCTGATTTCAGAGAATATCCAAGGATTACCCTGGCTGGCACGGCCTACCATAATACCATCTACACCTGTTTCCTTAATCATCTTCTCTGCAGCAAGAGGACCATCTATATCACCATTACCTATAACAGGTATAGATACAGCTTCTTTTACCTTGGCTATAATCTCCCAGTCAGCTTTACCACTATAGTACTGCTCTCTGGTTCTACCGTGGACTGCTATAGCTGCTGCCCCAGCATCCTCAAGATACTTAGCCATCTCCACAGCATTCACATGTTCTTCATCAAAACCTTTTCTTATCTTTACAGTAACAGGCTTACTTATTGCACCTGACACTTTTTTTACTATCTCTGCTGCCAGTTTAGGATTCTTTAGAAGGGCACTACCTTCACCGTTATTAACAACCTTAGGCACTGGGCACCCCATATTAATGTCTAATATGGCAAATGGCCTGTCCTCTATCCTTGCAGCCTGGGAAGCCATAATCTCAGGGTCATTTCCGAAGAACTGAAGTGAAACAGGCATTTCCTCCGGTTCGATTTCTAAGAGTTTCTCAGTATTCTTATTGTTATACATGATAGCTTTGGCGCTGACCATCTCCATACAGATAAGACCTACCCCCTGCCTCTTGCATAACAGACGAAAAGGCAGGTCTGTTACACCTGCCATTGGAGCTAAAACAATATTATTTTCCAGTTCTACATTGCCAATCTGTAAGTTATGTAATAGCATCTTACTTGCGATTCTTCTCGTATATAAGTCTAAGTCCATCAAGAGTAAGTGTTCTATCATATACTTCGATAGCATCAGTCTCATTGGCAATAACGCTTCCAAGACCACCTGTTGCAACTACCTTGATGTCATCTGTTCCGTATGCTTCCTTAACCTTCTTAACGATATACTCAGTCTGACCAATCTGACCAAATACAAGACCAGCCTGCATAGATGATACTGTGTTCTGAGCAAGTATAGTTTCAGGCTTCTTAATTTCTACTTCAGGAAGTTTAGCTGTATATTCTGTAAGAGCCTTGGCAGAAATCTTGATACCAGGAGCTGTAACACCTGAAACAAGTTCACCCTTGGCACTAACAAGGTCGTAAGTTGTAGCTGTACCAAAGTCAATTACAAGAACTGGTCCGCCATATTTATTGTATGCAGCAACTGCATCTACAATACGGTCAGCACCGATTTCTCTTGGGTTCTCTGTGTTAATCTTAATACCTGTCTTAAGTCCAGGTCCAACAACGATAGGCTCCTTGTAGATATATCTTTCAATACCACCAAGAAGAGAATGCATGATATTAGGAACAACGCTGGCAACTATAACGCCTTCGATGTCGTCCTTAGGAACTATACCTCTGTTAGTAAGGAAGCTTGTAATAAAGATTCCGTACTCATCTGATGTTTTAACAGACTTTGTTGTCATTCTGAAAGTCTGTATCATCTCATTCTTATCAAATAAACCAACTGTTATGTTAGTATTGCCTACATCAACTGTAAGTATCATTGTTCTTTACTCTCCCCGTCTGCCTCTTCAAATGTCTCATGCAAGTAGAATACTCTATAAAAGAGACTTATTGATTCAAGAAGTTCTTGTCTTGTCTGGCGTATCTTATTTACTAACAAGCCACTTGAAATCTCATCATAGTAGAAATCATCATCGCTCTTATCAGTTTCAAATGATATACCACCATCTGGCTCAACTACTATAGTAAATACTCCGCCAACCTCTTCTGTAAAAAGTACACATATAATGTGAAGTTCATCCTTTACAGACTGAGGAAGTTTTCCAAAAACTTCTTCGTTAAAGTAATATTTTTGTTCGTAGGCATTGGCCCCACAAACTACTATCCTATTATCCATATCCTTCTTAACCATTTCTTATACGTATCCGTATATTCCTCTTACTGAAACTTCTCCAGAATCAACTCTTGTAAATGAGCCATCTTCCTTCTGAACGATAAGCTCACCATAGTCATTGATACCATCAGCTGTTCCAGTGAATTCTCCCTTAGGATCAAGTACACGGACCTCTTTATCTTTATTAACCAGATATCCATCATACATAGATACCATGAAAGACAGGTCACCTATCTCCTCAAACATATCATAATAATATTCAAAGTGATCCATAATACCTATGATTATGTCTGCTCTTGAATATTTATTACCAGTTTCATTAAGAAGAGATGAAGCAATCTTACTTACCTCTGGGCTAAAGATACAGTTATTAACATTGATACCCACGCCAACTATAACGTAGTTAACCTTGTCTGGTTTTGTATCCATCTGAGTAAGTATACCGCAAACCTTCTTGTTATTAACAAGAATATCATTAGGCCACTTAATCTTTACAGTTTCTTCTGTAAGTTTTGAAAGTACATCAGCAACTGCAAGTGCCATAACAAGTGTTATCATAGATGCCTTATCAGGCTTAACCTTAGGTCTAAGAAGTAGTGTCATAGCTATGCTGTCGCCCTGCTCTGCTTCCCATCCTCTGCCGCATCTTCCATGACCAGCAGTCTGATAATCAGTAACAACTAATGTACCATGCTCCTTACCTTCCTCGGCAAGTTCAGCAGCATCTTCATTAGTTGAGCCGGTTTCTTTACGGAAGTATACTGTTCTGCCAGCCCATTTGGTTGTAACCCTGCTCATAAGTTCATGAGAAGTGATGAACTCAGGATATGAATACATAACATATCCTTTTTCTTCATCTTCCTCTATGTCATAACCTTCTGCAACAAGCTGGGCTACAATACGCTCTACAGCCCCTTTGGACATGTGAAGTTTTTCACATATCTGTCTGCAGGTTATGCCATCATTGGCCCTTATAAGCCTTAATATCTCGGCTTTCATCCAGCATCTTCTCCAAGTAATGTTGCAGCCATAACAGCCTTTATAGTATGCATACGGTTCTCAGCTTCCTGGAATACCTTAGATGCAGCACTTTCAAATACTTCATCTGTAACTTCAAGTTCACTAAGACCGTACTTCTCACCAATTTCTTTACCAATTTCTGTCTTATGATCGTGAAATGCTGGAAGGCAGTGTAAGAAAATAGCGTCCTTCTTAGCATTGTCCATAAGAGCCTTTGTAACCTTGTATGGTGAAAGAACTTTGATACGCTCATCCCATACTTCCTGAGGTTCGCCCATTGAAACCCATACATCTGTATATAATACATCTGCATCCTTTGCAGCTTCCATAGCATCTTCTGTAAGAGTTATAGTTGCGCCAGATTCCTTAGCGTAGCTCTTGCACTGTTCTACAAGTTCCTCGCTTGGGAAGTATTCCTTTGGAGCTCCCGCAGCAAAATGCATGCCCATCTTAGCACACATGATCATAAGCGAATTGCCCATGTTATATCTTGCATCACCAAAGTAAGCAAGTTTTCTTCCCTTAAAGTCTCCAAATACTTCTTTTATTGTAAGAAGATCTGCAAGCATCTGTGTTGGATGATACTCATTCGTGAGACCATTCCATACAGGTACTCCTGCATATGCAGACAGTTCCTCTACTATAGCCTGTTCAAATCCGCGGTATTCAATACCTTCAAACATACTGCCAAGAACACGGGCTGTATCTGCGATACTTTCCTTCTTACCGATCTGAGATGACTTTGGGTCAAGATATGTAACACCCATGCCAAGATCACGAGCAGCTACTTCAAATGAACATCTTGTTCTTGTACTTGTCTTTTCAAAGATAAGAGCAACATTCTTACCTCTTAGTTTATCTACAGGAACCCCCTGTTTCTTCTTACGCTTATACGAAGCAGCAAGTTCTACAAGGTATTCGATTTCTTCAGGTGTGAAATCCTTAAGTGTTAAAAAGCTTCTTCCTTTTAAATTCATAACTACCTCCATCTTAAGGTTTTGTCTGAGCCTGTTACTGCCCAGCATCCAGTCTGCAGCTTCTACACTGACTATAGCAGGCTGCGCCTTCATATTGTGAAAAAAAAAGTGAGCCACACGAAAGCCGTGTGGCTCTGACATGTATAAATATATCACATATGTTTGTATCAGGCAAACATATAAATCATATTATTTATTTGCTTACAACCTCTTTGAATGTTGTAGCAAGTCCTGCGATTCCCTGTAAGTCTGAAGGGATTATGATCTTTGTAGCATTGCCCTTGGCAACTTCTTCAAGAGTTTCAAGAGACTTCATCTGAAGTACTGCATCATCAGCACCAGCTTCTTTAAGCATCTTGATACCATCAGCTCTAGCCTGTGCAACCTTAAGGATAGCTGCGGCCTCACCTTCGGCCTCTCTCATCATTCTTTCCTTCTGAGCTTCAGCCTTAAGGATAGCTGACTGCTTCTCAGCCTCTGCATTAAGAATTGCAGATTCCTTGTTACCTTCAGCTACAAGGATTGAAGACTTCTTCTCACCTTCTGCTCTTGTAACCTGCTCACGTCTTTCTCGTTCTGCCTTCATCTGCTTCTCCATTGCATCCTGGATAGCTGCAGGAGGGATGATGTTCTTAAGTTCTACACGGTTAACCTTAATACCCCATGGGTCAGTTGCTATATCAAGTGAAGCTCTCATCTTTGTGTTGATGATTTCACGAGATGTAAGTGTCTGGTCAAGATCAAGTTCACCGATTACGTTACGAAGTGTTGTTGATGTAAGATTTTCAATAGCCATAATTGGATTTTCAACACCATAGCAGAAAAGCTTAGGATCAGTAATCTGGAAGAATACGACTGTATCGATTCTCATAGTAACATTATCCTTTGTAATAACCGGCTGTGGTGCGAAGTCTGCAACCTGTTCCTTAAGGTTTACTCTTCTTGCAACCTTATCGATAAATGGCCACTTTACATGGAAACCTACATGCCATGTATCTACATAAGCACCAAGTCTTTCAATAACATACGCATGTGCCTGTGGTACGATCTTGAAACAAGATACGATAATAAACAATGCAACGATTAATAATGCAATTACAATTCCTACTGTTGCGTCACCCATAATTTTAAAATCTCCTTTTATTCTTTATTATGTCAGCCTTATGCCCGACATTAATTTACTGAAACTTTGGTGAAACTATAATCTTAACACCCTGTACGTCATTCACTACTATCCTTGTATCCTTTTCAATGATAGCATTGGGATTAGCACTTCTGGCTGTCCACTCTAATCCATTGACCATAGCAGCGCCCTGAGCATAAACATTGTTGATTGTTTCGCTTACTACCCCTTCAGTTCCAACCAAGGCTTCAACATTGGTCTTAATCTTCCTGTCATTAATATACTTAACTGCAATCGGCCTTGTGAAGAATATCAGCACAAGCGACAGCACCATAAATATACTAATCTGAAGTGCAAGATGCCCATGTAGTACAGCAATAATCAGTGCAATAAGAGCTCCTGGTGCGAACCATATTGTTGTAAGTCCCTGGGTAGCAATCTCAACGATTACAACGGCAATAAAGATTATGGCCCAAACCCATACTTCAACATTCAAATCCATACGTCTACTCCTTTCGTACTTTCTAGTATATGCCCTTGCTTACAGTTATCATTTTACTTCATATATTCAATTTCCTCAATGCTTCTTACACCACAATTTACTCCCCTAATGTAGGTTTACTTACACGAAAAAAAGACCCAGGCATTTGCCTAGGTCCTGAAAGTTTTATTTACCAGAATACGTGGCCGGCAATTACGATACCATCGTGGCGGCCTGTTGGTCTAAAGTGTTTTGCATCACCTACGTTAGATACTCCGCTAAGAGCTTCCTGTGCAGCCTGTAAACATGACTCACTGACTCCGTTTGCGATACGTCTGTCTACTGCACCGCTTCCTGCAGGTGAGAACTGACCAGATGCATAGATAACACCATATACTGTATTAGGATATGCGCTACTTCTTACACGGTTAAGAACAACTGCACCAACTGCAAGTTTTCCTTCATATGGCTGATTACCAGCTTCACACTGGATAAGAGCACCAAGAAGAACTACATCTGATGCTTCTGAAGCATATGCGCCATAGTTCTGATTAAGCTCTGCCTTCTTGGCTTCTGCCTTGGCAATAGCTTCCTTCTCTGCTGCTTCTCTGGCTGCAACCTCTTCTACTGTTTCGCCAGCGTCGATTTTGAAATCAACTGTAGCATATTCTTTGCTTATATATCCTGACTCACCTTCGTATTCTACGATGAGCCACTCATCTGTTTCTTCAACAAGGTTAAGTACTTCACCATTGGCAACCAGGCCAAGTACTTCTGATTCTGTAGATGAATCTTTTCTTACTCTTACTGTCTCTGCACATATGGTTGCACGGTTACAACCAAGCTCATCAGCCTTAGCCATAGCCTCATCTCCAAAAGAGAGATAATCGTTGTTAACCCATCCAACTATATTCCCTGACTGGATCTTAGTCCACTCATCTGTGTATTCTACTATGTAGCCACCACAGTCACTGTAAAGATATCCTACCCTGTCGGATTCTTCATTTGGCTCTAATCTAACATTGACCTGGCTGTCAACATTAGCCATAACTACTGCGCCCTGAGCCTTCCAAGCGTTGTTTTTAGCAATCTCTTCGATTTCTTCAGTACTAGGTGTTGTATTTACATCAAGTACCTTTGCTGCTCCTGCGTACATGTTTTCATATACACACTCACTGCTAGCTGTTTCACTAGCTTTGCCCTCGTTTGCATCTGCCAAAATGCTTAAAGCAATAGTTGCGAGTGTGATAACACATACGTATACTATACGCTTCATATATTTGGTTTGCATAAGTCCTCCACATTTGACATAAATGTAACTAATTGTTTCATTCCAATTAAAATTATTACATTTTTGTTACAGTTTGTAATATTATCATCATATTTTAAAAATGTCAAATTTTAGGGCTTTTGGTTAACGATTGTTAATAAAATGTACTATTTACGCTGTCTTGCAGCTTCATACATAAGAATAGCTCCGCTAATAGAAGCGTTAAGAGATTCGACACTTCCCTGCATAGGGATATATACAGACTTGCCTGCTGCCTTAATTGTTTCATTTTTAAGACCATTGCCTTCGTTACCGATAAGGATGCCACATCTGCCTGTATAAGACACAGTGGTATAGTCCTTAGCTCCTTCAAGGGCAGCTGCATAGATGTTCATATTAGGAGATTCTTTTGAAATAACTGATGCAATATCTTCTACATATATATATGGCATACGGAAGATAGAACCCATAGTTGATCTTATAACCTTAGGATTATATATATCCGCACTTCCCTTGGATATTATGATACCCTTTACCCCTGCACCTTCTGCAGTTCTAAATAAGGTACCAAGGTTCCCAGGGTCCTGAATATTTTCCAAAAACAATAAAAAATCACCCTTTAGCACATCTTCAAGGCTGGTCTCCTTCATAGAAACAACAGCCACTACTCCCTGAGGTGTTACAGTATCAGCTATCTTTTCAAATACCTTATCTGAAACTACCTGCAGGTCCTTGTATGTGCTGCAAAGTGATTCATTCTTATTATAGAAATCCTGTGTTACGTATACTTCTCTAACATCACTAGCAGGTATCTCCCTAAACATTCTTAGGCCTTCTACTACATAAGCACCTTCTTCTCTACGTGCTCTAGCCTTGTCTCTAAGGAGAGCCACCTGCTTAATCTTTGGATTGGATGTTGAAGTTATCATAAAATCTTACTTACCTGGTATTCGTATTCTGGAATATCTTTCTGCATTGCAAGTGCTTCGTCAATATCGAAGTCACAGAACTTACCGTCCTTAAATGCAACTACTCTGTTAGTCTTACCTTCAAGAAGAAGGTCTGCTGCTATAGCTCCCATCATAGAAGCATAGTATCTGTCTTTACATGTTGGAGAACCACCACGCTGCATGTAACCAAGAATAGTAGCTCTTGTTTCCATACCTGTAGCCGCCTCAATACGACGAGCCATAGATGTAGAATGGCCTATACCTTCAGCATTGATAATAATATGATGCTTCTTACCATTCTTACGGTTCTCAATAATATGGTTGATGATTTCCTGCTCGTTATAGTCATACTTTTCTGGAAGAAGAATATCTTCAGCACCATTGGCAACACCGCACCAAAGAGCGATATAACCAGCATTGCGTCCCATAACCTCGATGATAGAACATCTTTCATGTGATGAAGATGTATCTCTAACCTTATCAATAGCTTCCATAGCTGTGTTGATAGCTGTATCGAAACCGATTGTATAATCTGTACATGCAATATCAAGGTCGATAGTACCCGGAAGACCAATAGTATTGATACCTTCGTGAGAAAGCTTCTGTGCACCTCTGTATGAGCCGTCACCACCGATAACTACCACGCCATCGATACCGTGCTTTCTACAAATCTCAGCACCCTTCTTGATACCTTCCTCAGTCTTGAATTCCATACATCTTGCTGTACCGAGAATAGTACCACCAAGAGAAATTGTTTCAGACACGCTGTGTCTGTCCATATCTATGATTTCTTCATTAAGAAGACCCTGATAACCCTTCTTAATGCCCTTAACCTTCATTCCATTAGCTATAGCTTTACGTACAACAGCACGAATAGCTGCGTTCATTCCCGGTGAATCACCGCCGCTTGTTAATACGCCTATAGTCTTAACTTCTTTTTTTGTTGTTTTAACTGCCTTCTCTGTTTTTGGTGCAGCACTTGCAGTTGATTTTGTTGCTGTCTTTGGCATAAGCATAGCCTCCTGTCTTGGTATAGCGCTATTTTAGTCCATTTTTTTATGGATGTAAAGCAATCGCCTTAATATATAACTTTGATATTATCCTCTCCAAGTCTCTGAACAAGGAGTTTTTTTAGATACGGATCTGCATTAACAGTCATGTTGGTTCCAAGAGTTTCCACACGCTTTGTTTCTTTAATATATATCTTTACGTAATCTTTGCCGTCTGATTCCTTAAGGATGTTCTCTATATCAGGCCACTTGGCTGTATAATCGCCTTCGTTAGCAAACTGAAGCCAGAGTGTTCCTCTCATCTCATCAAATGAAGTTACTTCTTCGCAGATAAGTTTGCCGTCATTTTCATCTTCGCCTGATACACGGCCCTTTATGATAACCTTGGCATCTTCATTAAGCTTTGAGCCATACTGGCGGTAGCTCTTCGGAAATACTATAACCTCTGCGTGACCATTAAGGTCCTCCAAAGTAACAAATGCCATAGCTTCATTCTTCTTAGTGAACTTATTCTTCTTCTGGGTAATCATACCAGCAATAGTTATCTTAGAACCATCATCTGCCTTCATCCTGCCAGTTTCTTCATCATAGTAGAGGTCTGTTGTATAATTAGGAACCGTCTTTCCCCAAAGGGATGCATACTGCTCAAGAGGATGTCCCGAAACATATACACCAAGAACTTCCTTTTCGAATGCCAGAATCATCTCTTTGTCATATTCCTCAAGATGCTTTGGCAGTTCTATCTGAAGCGACTGTTTTTCTTCTTCATCTGCAAGATCAAAAAGTGACATCTGTCCCTGTAAGTTAGATTTTCTGTCACTAGCCAGCTGATCCATAATTAGAGAATATACACTCATATACTGGCGGCGGTTACCACCTAAGCTGTCAAATGCCCCGGCCTTAATAAAACTTTCGATAGCACGTTTATTAATATCACCACCGGCCATCCTTGATATAAAGTCCTGTATATCTCTAAATGGTCCGCCTGCTTCTCTTTCAGCAACGATACCATCAATGACGTTACGACCTACACCCTTAATAGCTGTAAGAGCATAGCGGAGCTTTCCTCCTATTGCTGCAAAACCTGCATCTCCTTCATTAACGTCTGGAGGCAGGATTTCAATTCCCATTGCCTTGCATGAATTAATATAGCCAGCAAGTTTATCAGACTTATCAAGAACTGATGTAAGAAGTGCTGCCATATATTCTACCGGGTAGTAGTACTTAAGATAAGTTGTCTGATATGCAACCACTGCATAGCAGGCTGCATGAGACTTGTTAAATGCATACTTGGCGAAGTCTGTCATAGTATCATAGATACCATTGGCAATATCAGCTGGTATACCATTGGCAACGCAGCCATCAACCTTGGCTGGAATTTTAGGTTCCCTGCCAAGAGCCTCAGCCTCTTTTATTACTTCTTCTATTTCGCCAGCATTACCATTAATAAAGATGTCACGTTCCCTGGCCATAACATCAGCTTTCTTCTTACTCATGGCACGGCGGACATTGTCACTTCGGCCCATGGTATAACCGCCAAGGTCACGAACTATCTGCATAACCTGTTCCTGATAAACAATACAGCCATATGTTGGCTTAAGTATATGTTCAAGCTGAGGGCAGGCATAGCTTACAGCATCTGGATTATTCTTACCTTCTATATACTGAGGGATAAATGACATAGGACCTGGTCGGTAAAGGGATATACCGGCTATAAGGTCTTCAAGGCTTCTTGGCTTAAGTTCCTTCATGAAGTTCTTCATACCAGCGCTTTCAAGCTGGAATACTCCATCAGTCTTGCCTGTTGAAAGATAGTCATAAACCGCCTTGTCTGCAAAGTTTATGTTGTCTATGTCAATTAACTTTCCTGTTGATTTATATACATTATTAACTGCATCCTGAACGACAGTCTGGGTTCTTAGTCCAAGGAAATCCATCTTAAGAAGACCAAGGTGTTCAAGAGTTACGCCAGGGTACTGAGTCATGGCAAAGCCATCACTACCTATACAAAGTGGCACCATATCGTCTGCACTCTTAGGACAGATAACTACGCCTGAAGCGTGAGTAGAATGGTGTCTTGGAAGTCCCTCTAATTTAAGACCTGTATCAAAGAGTTCTTTAATTGTCTCGTCAGTCTCATATATCTGTCTAAGTTCTTCATTAACCTGAAGAGCCTTAGTAAGTGTCATACCAAGTTCTGCCGGTATCATCTTGGTTATGGAATTAACCCTATCAAGAGGAATATCCATAGCTCTACCAACATCCTTAATAACCTGCTTAGCCTGAAGGGTACCGAATGTTACTATCTGTACAACCTTATCAGCACCGTACTTTTTGCAGACGTAATCGATAACATCTCCTCGTCTTACATCTGCGAAGTCCACGTCTATATCGGGCATGGATACACGTTCTGGATTAAGGAATCGTTCAAAAAGTAAACTATATTTTATTGGATCGATATTTGTAATCTTTAGAACATATGCTACAAGTGAGCCGGCTGCAGAGCCTCGGCCTGGGCCAACCATGATGCCAGCATTTTTCGCATAGTTAATGTAGTCCCAAACAATAAGGAAATATTCTACGAAGCCCATCTTCTGAATAGTTCCAAGTTCGTATTTTAATCTTTCTTCAAGTTCCTGATAATTGTCTGGATATCTTTCTTTAAGGCCATCGCTGCACAGCTTATTTAAATAAGTCCATGTTGTGTAGCCTTCTGGCACATCGAATTTTGGAAGTTTTGTTTCGCCAAAGGTAATAGTTACATTACATCTTTCTGCAATCTTACCTGTATTCTCAAGAGCCTCTAAAGCATATGGGAAGAGAGTCTTCATCTCCTCTTCGCTCTTAAGGTAATACTGGCCACCTTCATAGCGCATACGGTCTTCATCTGCTATACGCTTTCCAGTTTGCACACAAAGAAGAACGTCGTGGCTTTCTGCATCCTCTGCATAAGTGTAATGAATATCGTTAGTTGCTACTAAAGGAATGTCCAGCTCCTTACTCATCTTTATAAGCTCAGTATTAACTGTGGTCTGGACAGATATTCCGTGGTCCTGAAGTTCAAGGAAGTAGTTTCCTTTACCAAAGATATCCTCATACTGCTTGGCACACTCTCTGGCCTTGTCAAAGAGTCCTGCCTGTATATATCTAGGCACTGCACCTGCAAGACAGGCAGAAAGTGCTATGATACCCTCGTGATACTCCCTTAGAACTTCTATATCAACTCGTGGCTTATAATAAAAGCCATCTATATATCCCTTTGAAACAATCTTACAAAGATTGGCATAACCTGTATTATTCTCAGCAAGAAGAACAAGATGGTTATACCTGTCTTCTCCAGCGCCAGCCTCTTTATCAAATCTTGAGCCTGGAGCAACATAAACCTCGCAGCCAATAATAGGCTTGATGCCCTGCTTAAGGCATTCTTCATAGAAATCTATAACGCCGAACATAACGCCATGGTCGGTGATAGCTCCAGCAGGCATACCAAGTTCTTTAAGTCTTGCTACATAATTCTTTATCTTATTGGAACCGTCTAGCAGAGAATACTCTGTATGGACGTGCAAATGTACAAATGACATCTTCTTCTCCATTATCTAAAATCATACATTCCAATTATACATTATCGTTTGTTTCTTTTCTACATTGGCAAGCCACCGTTTCCTGCCAATGTCCTCTCATAGGGACAGTGGCAGGAAGCTGGAATGCTTGTTAGACAGGAACATAAAAAGGAGATTCAACTACAAATTGAATCTCCTTTGATTATGCTTATTTCAGTTTTATTTATGCGTTGTACTTCTTAAGAGCGTCAACCTTATCAAGCTTCTCCCATGGAAGGTTAAGGTCGTTACGTCCGAAATGACCATAAGCAGCTGTCTGCTTATAGATAGGTCTACGAAGATCAAGCATCTTGATGATACCAGCTGGACGAAGGTCGAAGTTTTCTCTGATTGCTTTAAGAAGAACATCATCAGAAACCTTACCTGTTCCAAATGTATCAACACGGATTGATGTAGGCTGTGCTACACCGATTGCATATGAAAGCTGAATCTCGCACTTATCTGCAAGACCTGCAGCAACAATATTCTTAGCAACATATCTGGCAGCATAAGCAGCAGATCTGTCAACCTTAGTGCAGTCCTTACCAGAGAATGCACCACCGCCGTGACGAGCCATACCACCGTATGTATCTACGATAATCTTACGTCCTGTAAGACCAGCATCACCGTGAGGTCCACCGATTACGAAACGGCCTGTGGGGTTGATGAAGAACTTTGTATCTGCGTCAACAAGTTCCTTAGGAAGAACTGGGTCGAATACATACTTCTTGATGTCCTCATGAATCTGTTCCTGAGTAACATCATCATCATGCTGTGTTGAAAGAACTACAGCCTCAAGTCTCTTTGGCTTATCGTTCTCATCATATTCTACTGAAACCTGGCTCTTACCATCTGGTCTAAGGTACTTAAGTGTACCATCTTTTCTAACCTTTGTAAGCTGAAGAGCAAGCTTATGAGCAAGTGAAATAGGATATGGCATATACTCATCTGTTTCGTTAGTTGCATAACCAAACATCATACCCTGGTCACCAGCACCTGTATCAAGGTCATCTTTAAGACTTCCTTCCTTAGCTTCAAGTGCCTTATCAACACCCATAGCTATATCTGCTGACTGCTCATCGATAGCAACAAGTACTGCACATGTGTTTCCATCAAAACCATATTCAGATTTTGTATAACCGATTTCTTTAACTGTGTCACGTACAACCTTCTGAATATCTACATAAGCATTGGTTGTAATCTCACCTGTTACAAGTACGAATCCTGTACATGCTGCTGACTCACAAGCAACACGGCTCATAGGATCCTTTGCCATACAAGCATCAAGGATGGCATCTGAGATGGCATCGCAGACTTTGTCAGGATGGCCTTCTGTTACTGATTCTGAAGTGAATAATCTTTTCTCCATAGTCGTCCTCCATATAAATATAAAACTGTAAAAAAATAATCCGCTCTCAACAAGCGGACCAGATAAAAAACATATATATGATCCTCTTATTGTTCGATCAATCTCTCAAAACTTGAGTTATCGCTCAGGATGGCACCTTCCATAATGGGGTTGCCGTAGCTTCATAGGTCCTATGTACCTCCACTACTCTGAATAAGAGAAGATTATTTAATTCAACATTAATTTACTATATCAAATAATTTGTGTCAACATATAAATCGATTTGGAGGACAAGACCTGGTTGCCAGGCGCGGTGCACTTGGCGTAGCAGTAATAATACTTGTGCTCTGCAATGTATAAAAACCGCCAGAAGTTTTAATACCTGGCGGTTAAGGATTTCGTATTAAAGGATTTTAACTATCTTAAGATCCTTGTGTTTTGCAAGTTCGAGGAAGGATCCATCAAGAAGCTGTACCATTGGCTTTGAAAGATTCTGCTTATCAATCCACTTGATAATACCCTTTCTTCCATCAGATAGCTGTACCATGTTATCGATGTAGGTATTAATAACATTCTCAAGGAAAGTCATAATGTAAACTACATCATACTTACTAAGTCCTTCATCTTCGAATACTTCGATAACAGTAAATGGACAAAGGGCTCCTCTGTATACTCTGGCTGATGTCATAGCATCATAAACATCTGCTATAGCAACAAGCTTTGCATAAGGATCAATTTTATCTCCCTTAAGTCCTAAAGGATATCCTGAACCATCGCATTTTTCATGATGCATAAGAGCTGCATTCTTAACATGCTCTGAGATATTCTGGTGCTGAAGAATCTTATATCCTTCATAAGGATGCTTCTTAATAGCCTTGTACTCATCTGTTGTAAGCTTTCCTGGCTTCTTAATAATTGCATCATCAATCTTAAGTTTTCCTATATCGTGAAGCATACCACAAGTAGTAGCAAGCTTAATTTCATCTTCAGAAAGATGAAGCCATTCAGCAAATACGTTACAAATAAGTGCAACATTCATGCTGTGAGCATATGTAAGGTCGTCGAATGCTCTCATATTATGAAGCATATCGAATACACCAAATGTATTGTTCTGAGTTGAAAGAAGCTGCATAGTTGAACTAAGCATACTGTCAACATTGATAGGAGCATTCTTCTCTACTATATCGTTGATACTATTCTTAAGTTCACTAACATTGTTCTCAAAACTCTTCTTGAATTCCTTGAACTGTGGGCTAGCCTGAACCTTTTCAAAGTGTGAAGGTTCTTCAAGCTGATTAACTACTATAGACTGCTCTACGCTCTTTGCCTTCTCAGTAGATGTCTTCTCTATCTGAGATTCATCGCCGCCCTTAACATCAGTTTCTCCTGAATCAAGTCCAGCAAGAGCTGCAAGAAGACTGTCTGCATCAGAAGCCAAAAGAGAGCTATCGATGGCTACCTGCCCCTCTACTAGCTTCTTCTTTTCTTCCTGTATCTCTTCTTCTTCGTCTTCTACTTCTTCGACTTCGATATCTACAGGATCTTCGATTCTGATGGATTTAATCTGATATGCCTCCAGTCTTGCAATTGCCTTATCGGTAAGTACAAGATCCTTTGGTAGAATAAGCTGATTTCCTTTTCCGATTACATCTTCCGCTGTAACCATACCTGGAATAAGAACGCTGATTTTGACATGTTTCATGTAGTTAACCTAAGTACTACTCTACAAGCTTAAGCCTTGACATTTTAAGTTCTCTTTCAGAAGCTACTCTTACAATATTAGCTCCAAGTCCTGCTAACTTCTGGTCGAAGTCTTCATAACCTCTTTCAATATAGGTTATGTCATCAACTACACTTTCTCCGTCAGCAACAAGAGCCGCAATTACAAGTGCTGCACCTGCTCTAAGATCTGGTGCTGTGATAGAGGCCCCTGAGTATTTGTCAACACCGCTTATAATCGCAGTATTCCCCTCTACTTTTATATTAGCTCCCATACGGGCGAGCTCATCTACATATTTAAATCTATTATCAAATATACTTTCTGTTACAATACTTGTTCCCTGAGCAGTTCCAAGAAGTACAGTCATCTGTGGCTGCATATCTGTTGGGAAGCCTGGATATGGAAGAGTCTTAACCTGTGTATTTGCAAGTGTTTTATCGCATTTGATTCTAACTGCGTCATCATACTCTTCAACAAGACATCCAATTTCCTGAAGTTTAGCTGTAATACACTCAAGATGCTTAGGAATAACATTCTTAACTACAACGTCACCCTTAGTTGCTGCTGCAGCCATCATAAATGTACCTGCTTCAATCTGATCAGGAATAATTGCATAGTTTGAACCGTGAAGCTTTTCAACACCCTTAATACGAATAACATCAGTACCTGCACCCTTTATATTTGCACCCATACTGTTAAGGAAGTTTGCAAGGTCAACTACGTGTGGTTCCTTAGCAGCGTTCTCGATAATAGTCTTACCTGCTGCCATAGAAGCTGCCATCATAACATTGATAGTTGCTCCAACTGAAACCTTATCCATAAATATATGATTACCACGAAGGTCTGTAGCTGTAGCTACAATACTTCCGTGCTCGATTCTTACTTCAGCGCCAAGTGCTCTAAATCCCTTAAGATGCTGGTCGATAGCTCTGATACCGATATTACATCCACCTGGAAGAGGAACTTCGGCCCTTTTATATTTACCAAGAAGAGCGCCTATCATATAGTATGAGGCTCTAATCTTCTTCATGTACTCGTCATCTATGACACAGTCAGATACCTTAGAAGAATCCATCTTAACTGTGTGTCTGTCTATGTGCTCAATCTTTATGCCTATGCTTTCCATAGCCTGCATGAGCACTCTCGTATCCCTTACATCTGGAACATTTTCAATAGTGACAGGGTCGTCCGTCATAACAGCTGCCGCAAGTATAGCAAGTGCTGCATTCTTAGCACCGCCAATTTCTACCTGGCCTGTCAGTGGAGTCCCGCCAACTATAGCATACTTTTCCATTTGACACCTCTAATTATTCGATTCGTTTATATCCAGCATTATTGCATCCCCAACTGGCGAATCGGTATAAGTTCTCATTAAAAACTTATCGTATTATATACTATCATTTTTATCATGTCAAAACAAGATTTCACAGCGGTTTACATGTGTTTTTCTTATGTAAACAGGATTCTTACCAGGTCATTTGTAAAATGACCTGGTTTTTGAATCAGTGCCTTAGTACAGATAATCGAATGGATTAACCTGAGTACCACCTACGAGAATCTCAAAATGCAGGTGAGGTCCAGTACTTACGCCTGTATTACCGCTTGCTGCAATAACCTCGCCCTGTTTTACACTCTGACCAACGCTAACATTGATTCTGCTAAGGTGGCCGTATCTTGTCTGCTTACCGTCTGGGTGGTTGATATATACAACATTACCATATCCTCTGCCCCATCCGGCAAATGCTACTACACCACCACTTGAAGCGTATACACTGGTACCAACTGGAGTTGCCCAGTCAACACCCTTATGATATGTAGATGCTCCTGCCTTAGGTGCTTTACGCTTACCAAATCCTGATGTAAGACGTCCACCTGCTAATGGCTTAATATATGTAGGAGGAACTATAGTACCTATCTCTACCACCTTTGCAACAGGCTGCATCTTAATTTCTTCATATAAAGTATCATTAGATACCATATCTTCATTGATTCTGGTTACAGAAGCGATAGCCTCATGATAGCCAGCAGATGGCTGAACATGAGTTACTTTCTGGTTTGTATACCATTCATCATTGTAGATATATTCAATAGGAAGGTCATAAGCCTCCTCTACTCTTGTCTGCTCTGTCCAAACAACTGATAGTTCTGGCTTAGGAACTGTAATAAGAAGTTCCTGATCAACAAATATGGTTGAGCCTTCATTTTCAAGAGCATCATTCATGTCGATAATATCTTCAAGTGGAACCCCTGTGCTAATAGATATTTCTGATAAGGTGTCACCAGACTGTACCTTATATATCTGCTGAGTTTCCTGATTTTCTGTTATTAAGCTGGCAGCATCCTTTATATCCATGATATTGTCAGACTTAACATAGGCCTGTACTATCTCCACAGGCTCATTAAAGTGAACATCCTTTACCCCAAGTTCAAAGGAATCAAACGATAGCTCACCTTCAGGCTGTATTTCTGATGAAGGTACGTCTATAGCCTTCTCTAAGCCTGCAGTTACTATACAATCATCAAGCTGGTCACTTGTATTATCACAGACCTGATTTACTGACACTGTAAGGGCTGTTAGCTCTCTACTACTATTTCGAAGTATAGAAGCCTGGAAGTTACCCTTATCATCGTATTTATCTATAGTATCCTGAAACATCTTCTTAACCTGATCAGAATCCTTAAGATAGACTATAGTTTCATTAACCTTTATAAGATAGGCATTTTCATAGCCTGGAACGTCAATTTCAGGCTTATTCTCATCTCCACTTTCCGCATCAGAAGAAGACCTGGTGTAAAACAGGTCACTGTAATCTTCTATGTCATTTTGTGGAAAATATAGAACGATTAGAAAGGCAGTAAGAAGAGCCATTTTTAAAATGACTCCTACCTTTATCAAACCATATGATGAATGATTATTATTAGACATTACTTATTTTTCCTGACACTAAATCCGAACTTTCCAAGATTGTCGCCAAGTGTAAAATACTCGCCATGAGAATATGCAAGTGGATTTGACTTTGTAAAGTCAAACTTCTTATTCTCATCCATATATTTGTCATCTACAGTTACAGCTACAACCTCAGCTATAAACATGTCATGAGTTCCAAGTTCTTTAATTTCTTTAACCTTACACTCAATAGCAACTGGACTCTCTGCAATGTATGGAGCCTTAACTACTGTTGATGCAGCCTTAGTAAGGTTCATCTTCTCCCACTTATCTACATCTCTGCCGCTAACAACACCGCAGTAATCCGTAGCAGTTACAAGTTCCTTTGTTGTAAGGTTTATAACGAATTCTCCTGACTCTTTAATAAGGTCATAAGAATATCTTGATTTTCTAACTGATATTGATACATATGGAGGATCTGAACATATAGTTCCTGTCCATGCAACAGTAAATATGTTGTTCTTTCCATTAATATCTCCGCTTGTTATAAGTACTACTGGTAATGGATAAAGCATATTACCAGGTTTGAATGATTCTCTTCCCATTATAAAATACCAAGAATGCTGAGAACCTGAAGAACTACGCTTACTCCTGAAAGTCCTGCAGCAATAATAGCTATTGTTTTAACCTGTCCAATCTTTGATGTGCTTTCTTTTACTCTTCCATCAAGGCCGTCTGTCTGGCGGTCAGTCTTTTCATTGATAACTGCCTGAACATTTCTATAAACCTTAACGCTTTCCTTGTGCATGAAGTCTTCAGCAAGCTTGATTCTTTCTTCAAATGCCTGTCTCTGTTCTTCATCACGCTTCTTAGCTTCCTCTTCTTTACGCTCTGCGTCTGGATCAACTGGCTTAGCAAGGATATTTGCATTCATACGCTGCATGAATTCAACGATTTCTTTGTTGTCCTGCTTGAGACCATATATAGCACTATCAAGTGATGTCTTAAGTGTTGATTTTGTATCATCATTAGCATTCTTAAGATTTCTAACAGCTGTACGAACTTCTTCTGTACCTGTAAGAATATCGATGAGAGGAGCCTTAAGCTCTTCTGCTGATAATGATGAGCTATCCTGTGGAGCTGACTGAAGCTGCATAGCTATATTCTTTGCTTCTATAGCTGCGTTCTTAGCCTCTTCCACCTGATTGTAGATGCTACCAAATGCTGACTTGTTGTCTTCACTGATTGTATCAAGTGCAGCCTTACTTTGCTGAGCATATGCTTCGAATGATGCCTTACTATCCTGTGCAAATGTCTCGATAGCAAGTTTGCTTTCCTGACTATATGTCTTAATAGCTTCAAGATCTTCTGCTGAAAGTCCTGCTTCCTTAGATGCTTCAGCCTCTTTAGCTTCCTGAAGAGCTCTGCTGATTGAATCAAGATTAGCTACTGCCTGAATATACTGAGCCTTAAGTTCATCTATGTTAGTAGCAAGTGTATAATTTTGAGACTTAATGTCTTCAGCACTTGCTGATAAGCTTGCAATCTGAGACTTAACCTCATCGTTTCCAGATGCAAGTCCAGAAATCTGAGCCTTAATTTCGTCACTGCCTGATGCAAATCCTGCAATCTGCGACTTGACTTCTTCATTGTTTGAAGCAAGACCTGAAAGTCCTTCCTTAACTTCCTCAACTGCAAATGCTATGTCATCAAACTTAGAATTGGTATCAGGAGTTTCTGCTGCCTTTGTTACTT
>JAEEGJ010009018.1_pt1 | contig 27052 bp, 30 predicted proteins | sample 8958761 | NCBI WGS metagenome assembly JAEEGJ01 (sample SAMN16246546, study PRJNA631951) | gut metagenome | biome: gut microbiome; feature: rumen; material: RS-attached | host: Bos | place: Iran: Karaj | collected 2018-10 | reverse complement strand
TTAACCCCAAAAATTGCATCTTATCGCCCGAAAATGCATCTTGCGTGCCGGGGTATTGCAATGGCGCGGCGGAGCGGTTACAATACACACGTCACGAAGAAGGAAGGTGATAACCATGACGAATACGAAAGTTATCATTCATGATCTGGGCGGCGAATACGACGCGGTGTTTGAGGCCAAATGCGACCGCGTCATCTCCGCGGACGGCAAATACGCCCCCTGCAAGGGCTGCTTCGGCTGCTGGACCAAGCATCCGGCGGAGTGCTCGATGAAGGACGCGCTCCATCAGGCCTGCCGCGTCATCGGGCGGGCTGACGAGCTGGTGATCGTCACCCGCAGCCTCTACGGCGAATACAGCCCCGCCGTCAAGAACGTGCTGGACCGCGCGATCGGCACTTCCACGCCGTTCTCCACCTACCGCGGACGACAGATGCACCACACGCTGCGCTACGGCAAACACGAGCTCTGGAAGGTGATCGTCTACGGCGATATCACCGATGAGGAGAAGGAGACCTTCCGCTATCGTGCGGAGCGCAACGCCGTCAACGACGGATATGAGCGTTCGGAAGTCGTTTTTATCCGGGATATTTCGGAATTGGAGGAATTGCTGTGAAGACTCTGTTTATAAATTGCAGTCCCAAAAAGAGCTTCAGCGCTTCGAGCTGGTTCCTGGCCATGCTGCGCCTGTTCACCGCCGGCAAAAAGGTCAGTGAGAAGCTGCGCACCCCCGCGGATCATGCCCGCATACTGGAGCAGCTCCGCGGCGCCGACGCCGTCGTGTTCTGCCTCCCGCTTTACGTGGACGGCATACCCTCCCACGTGCTCCGCTTCATGGAGAAGATGGAGGCCTTCTGCAAGGAGAACGCGCTAACGCCGAAGGTGTACTGCGTGGCCAACAACGGCTTCATCGAGGGGAAGCAGAACGAGCCGCTGATGCGGAGCTTCGAGCATTTCTGCGCCCGCGCCGGCCTCGGCTGGGGCGGCGGCGTCGGGATCGGCGGCGGCGTTATGCTGAACGTGACCCGCATACTGTTCCTCGTGGATATCGGCCTGCTGCTGCTCAACACCGTGCTCAGCGCCGCCCGGACCGGGAACTTCTTCCCCAGGGACGCGTGGATCAGCTTCGCGGAGAACGCCGCGATCCTGCTGTATTTCAACCTCGGCGCGCTCGTTTACCTGATCCGTATGGCGCATTTCATCCGCAAAGGAACCTGCAGCGGCAAAAAATACACCCGGATCCTGATCCCGTCGTTCATATTCATACTGTTCGCGGATATCTTTTTCATCATCGTCTCCGCTTTCGAGGGCGGCCTCTTCCGGGGCTGGCTCGCGAAAAAGGAGTATCAGGAATAAAGGCGATAGCGCCCGCCAAACCGTTTGAATCATCATTAGGAGGTCCACAATGAGTTCTGTATTCGAAAAGCTTCTCAATCGCATTCTGTTCAGCAATTACAACGGCCTGCCCGTCAGCGGCAGCTATGCTGTCAAGGAGGCCGAGGTCATCCTGATCGATCGGAAGAGGAACGATCCCTTCGAGAAGGCCGGCGCCCCCCGCGAGGTTCCGGTGCATCTCTATTATCCGGAAACGGAGGGGACGGAGCGCTTCCCGCTCGTGATCTTCTCCCACGGGGCCTTCGGATTCTATAAGAGCAACGGCTCCACCTATGAGGAGCTGGCCTCCAACGGTTACGTCGTCGCCGCCCTCGATCATCCGCATCACGCGATGTTCACGAAGAATTCCCGCGGGAAGCGCGTGATTGTTTCCGGCGCGTTCATGAAGAGCATCCGCGAGATGCGCCCCGACCTCAAGGCCGAAAGGCAGTATGAGCGCTACGTCGAATGGATGGGCATCCGCACCCCGGATATCTGCTTCGTGATAGACGAGCTCAAGGCCGCCGCCGGAAAAGGCGAGGCGGGAGAGAACTGGCACGTCGAAAAGGAAAATGCCGGGGCGATCCCGACCGTGCTTCGCCTGATCGACGCCGCCAGCATCGGCGTTATGGGCCACTCTATGGGCGGAGCCGCGGCGGTCGAGACCGGCAGGGTGCGGAGCGACGTTTCCGCCGTCATCGACCTGGACGGCACCATGCTTGGGGAATACACCGGCGTTGAAAACGATACCCTCACCGTCCGCGAGGAGCCGTATACCGTTCCGGTGCTTGAATTTGTGAACTGGGAACAGTATAATGAGCTTAAGAAGGACCTGTCGGAGGGCTTGCGCTATCCCAACGACGTGCTGATCCGCAGCGCGGCCGAGGGGTTCACGACGACCCTGCGAGATACGAAGCATATGGACTTCACCGATCTGCCCCTGGCCTCCCCCTTCCTGGGGAAGAAGCTCGGAACGGGCGAGCGCGATACCGCGGAGGCGCTGACGATCGTCAATTCGCTGGTGCTGGGGTTCTTTGATACTTATCTGAAAGGCGAGGGCGAGTTCAGGGTCGATGAAATTTACTGACCGCCCCGAAGCAAAATGAACGTACGGATCGAACAGACCGGGAAAGAGCAGGAGGAGCTGGTCCTCATCCGCTGCCACGCAGTAACGGAGGAGGTGCGGGATATCGCGGCCTTCGCCAAATCCCGCTCCGGCAGCCTGACCGCCTCCGCCGACGAAAGGCAGTACGAGGTCGCCGTGACGGACGTCTGCTACATCGAATCGGTGGACGGCAAGACCTTTCTCTATACGAAAAAACGGGTCTATGAGACCTCATACCGCATATACGAGTTGGAGGAGATGCTCAAGGCGAAGCATTTCCTCCGGGTATCCAAGCCCATGCTCGTCAACCTGATGAAGATCCGCTCGATCCAGCCCGCGCTGAACGGAAGGTTCACGGCGGTGCTGAGCTCCGGCGAGAAGATCATCATCTCCCGCAATTACGTTAAAGCGCTGAAGGAAGCGCTGAAAGGCTGAGGACCATGGATATCAAACGCTTTATTATCAATAAACTGAGCCTGTTTTTCATGCTTTCGACGCTGATCACCGTCGCGGTGGCGCTGATCGGCTCCGCCTTCGCCGGCGAAGAGAGCATCGGCTACAAAACGATGCTGATGCCAATCGGCTACGCCGCGCTCTGCATGCTGCCGACCTTCGTGACATATTCCAAACGCGAGCTCTCGCTCAAGGAACTGCTGCTGCGCAAGGCGCTGATGCTCGTGCTGCTGGAGGGCGTGATGATGCTGATCGTTTTCACGAGCCCCGTTATCGACAGCAGCGATATCCGCGCCGTGCTGACCATCGCCGCGAGCGTGCTGGTGATCTTCGTGCTGGTGAACCTCTTCCTCTGGCTCAAGGACTCCGCCGAAGCGAAGAAAATGAACCGCGACCTGGAAAAATTCCTGCAGCAGCATGAGGAGTAACGAGCCCATGGCTTCCACTGGAGCTCGCATGGCTTCCCCTGGAGGGGAAGCCGGCTGCCGAGCTATGCGAGGCAGACTGATGAGATGAACAAAATCGAAGGGGCTGTTGCACTAAGGCCTGAGAAAAACAAGACCGGGTAGCCCGCAAGGGTTGCCCGGTTTGCTGCTTTCAAGTAAAATTGTTTTACCAGAAAAAACCACATAGAAAGCAGGTATATTGTACAATGAAAGCTACTCCGTTATTACCCATTCAATTTAATCCGGATAGCATTGAGAATAATAGTTCATGAGGAATAGATTCTTTAGCATCTTCATAATTTCCCGATCGAGTCAAAGTAAGTGTAACAGCATCGGGAAGCAGAGCATCATCTTCCATTTTTTCAAACCTCCAGAAAGTGAGTGCGCCGTTCTTAAAGTCATAAGAACAGGAAAAAACGGGTTCCGAAAACTCTGCGTTCGATGATTCAAATACAAGCTCCTTACTGCCGTTTTTCTGATTCATAGTAAACGCCGACCATTTGCCTCCGGTTCGGAAGAAGGCAGTTATCGTGCAAATCCTATCTGCATTCTGATTATTGCAAATGAGAAATGAATCGTTATCTTTTGAAGCCCATATCGAAGGCTCCGGGTTCCAAGGCCCTTCAACGCGCATCTTTTCAGAGAGCTTATGCACCCTGCTTTGATGCAGCACAATTGCTGTGACGATTACGCCTAAAATCAGTATTGCAGAAAAGATCAATATGGCGAGAATGATGAAGATGTGTCTTGGTTTGTTTGCTGTAACCAGATTCAAATTTTGTTTCCTCCAATTCCTCATTGCACTCGGCGCAATTTACTTGATAAACCTGAATCTATATCCAAAGTCTTTTTGTTCTTATTGACCTCTATGCGTTTCAATACCCATTGGAGACAAGCCGTGCATAAAGCTCATCATACGCTTTTTTATCCGCGTCCTGCCATGACAGACCTTGATTGCGATAGCGCATTGCAAGAGGCTTCAGGTCGTTTCTATAGTAACCTTCGCACTCATAGGGACGATCATAGGCAATTATCACCATCCGTTGCTTATCGACGGTGATGCGGAAGTCGGTCCCGATGCTGTCTCCGGAGATCGGATCATCATCGATCACAAATGTCGTTGTCCAAACATCCACGGTGATCTCGCTTTCGGACTCACTGACCACATCTATTTGGCCTGTTTCGCCGCGGGAAACTTCGAGGACGTTTCGATGCCCACCGTAGAGCCTGCACTTATCGATCTCAAGTTGATTATCATAAAAGAACAGATCTGTATCCTCATTCCTGTCCATAATATCCGAATAATCCGCGAGTTCGAGAGTAAGATAACGCCCGGCATTATAGCGGCGCATGAGCTCCGCCGCGAGCCATTCGACCGTTACCGGATCGGGCCTTTCATTGGAATCCGGAGTCGGTTCCGGGGTTTCGGTCGGTTCGGGCGTTGGTTCTTCCGTACCGGAAGCAGTTGGCTCAACGGTCGGCACCGTCGTATCCTTTGCGGGGATCTCTGTTTCCGTAACGGGAACAGGCGTATTGTTTGCCGCAGTCTGTTCCGATCCGGTTCCCTTGCATGAAACAAGGCAGAAAAGAGCAGCGACGCATAAAAGCAAACTGATAATGCTCTTTGTTGATCTGTTCATCTTTTGAACTCCTTTCAATAACCATGGTCGGTAAGCCATTTAGCGTCGCGGATTATCTGCTCATGCAGGACTTCATATGCCATTTGCCCGGCTTCCTGCCATGAACAGCCAGTATTTATATAGCCTGCCGCTAAAGGCTTTAAGCTGTAGGTATAAAAGCCGTCGCCTACGTCCCTGTCAAAACCGATCACGGTAAAACCGTTGTTCTCCCTGCGGATCGTTAAAATGATCTCTTCGCCGACTCCTTCACTTATGCCGTCGGTGATCTCGGTATAGACGTATAAGCGCGCTTTGATAAGCTCGTTCGTATCATCTATTTTTTCAAGGATCTCAGCAGTGCCCGGTTCTACCGAAACGAGAGGCTTCAGCGTGCCGAGGCTGACCCTTTCCGCCTGCAAAACAGCGTCCCAACAGAACAAGTCCGTCTGTTCATTTCTCTCCATTATATCGGAGAAATCGCACGCTTCGCCCGTTTTCCTGCCGAGCCAGTAACGGTACATGAGCTCTGTCGCAAGCTGTTCTACGGTAATGACCTCGGGTGTTATCTCGGCCTCGGTTTTTTTAAGCTCTTCCGTAATTAGGCTTTCCCTTATCTCTTTCTCTTCATGTGATGCGTTGACGGCGTCAAGCCCCGAAAGCATATGCTCAAGACGATTCGCCCTCTGTCTTGCGCCTTCCTGTTTGGAAATGACGCGGGTATAGCTAAGATATGCTCTGTCGACGGGGATCAGTTCAAGCCCTGCGCCGTGAGAAGGAACCGTTCCGAAGATATCCTCATACATAACGGCAAATGCTTCAAAGCCCGCAGAGTCAAACTCAATGCTCTCTATGTACAATCCCTTCGTGTTTTCCCATAATTGAACGGTACAATCCTCCGTGCTGAACCTTGTTCCGTCCCTTGAGATTAGGTTCAGCGTTACATGCGCCGTGTAGCGGAAAGCCTTCTGTTCAGCCTGCAGGTCTGAGATCTCCAGTTCAGCTGCGTTTGCGCCGTCGGGGAAATAGTCGCCGAAAGCAAGAAGGTGATCAACGTATGCAGCGGAAAGATAATTGCCGCGGTCCGATAGACTGTCTCCGCGGAAGCAGCGAGACGCAGCTTCATAATCGCAGAAAGAAAGCGAACGGAAAGCATCGTTTAAAAGGGCTTCGATACGCTCCCGGTCGGAATCATTTGCCCTTTTTTTAGGAGAAATAGAATAGACGATATTCCCGATGCCGGGAACCTCGGCCGCAAGAGCGGGGCGAGCGACGAATATAACCGATGCAGCAATAAACAGCACTGCAATGACGGAAGCAATAACAGTAAAAGGTATAAAACGGTTTCGTCCGGAGTTGTGGTGCTGCGGGGCCCTAGCTCTGAGCTCCGAAATGGTCCCGTCGATCATTCTGTTATAGCTTTCGGGCACGGGTGGAATGAAAGCATCGACTTGCTTTTTTATTTCCGAATCAATAGTATTCATTGTCATTCTCCTTCGATTCTGATCCTGATGAGCTCCCTTGCACGCGCGAGCCTGCTCATCACCGTACCGCGCGGTATGCCGACTATCTTTGCGATCTCGCCGGTCGAATAGCCGAGCTTGTAATACAGCAAAACCACTTCTCTGAACTCATCGCCTAAGCTGTTTATCGCAAGACCCAGGTCGAGGCGTTCCTCCAGATCATTATGCTCTGCCGGCATGTCATCCGTGATCGGTGTAAATCGGCTTTTGAGATTTATTAGCTTCAGGCATTCATTCCGCAGTATCCTGAAAAGCCACGGTCGGAGCTTTGCCCTGTTCCTCAGCTCCGAAAGCCCGTCGAATGCCTTAATTATCGCGTTATGCACCGCATCCTCCGCATCCTCGCGTGATTTTGTGATACTGAAAGCATAGGCGAACATATCGCCCTTCAATGCGGCTATGCTGTTAAAAAACCAATCCGTTCTTTCCTGAGCCATACAGGTTCGTTCCTATTCAGAATACTTGATTATCATCGCAAGAAAGCCCACGTTGCTTCCCGTGTTAACGGCGCAGAAGCTGTTTGCAAAAAGCAGATCGTCCGCATCGACTTCTTTAGCAAAGTCGATCAAGTTTCCGTCCCAATAGCGGTAGTCTATCACATAGACCGTGGAATAATGGTCGCAGAGGAACGCAAGCATGGGATTCCCAAAGCTCTCTTTTACAACGATGAGCACCGATCCGTCCGTAACATCCGTATTCGTGATCACCGAAAACGGATTGTTGCCGCCCGCAAAGGTCATGTACTTTGCCGATGCGGGAAGCCCGGAAACGTCGGCGACCATAGGGCGATCCTCCGTGACTCCGTTTTCATCCGTAACGGTAAGCGTAACGCCTTCCGAAACGGGGTAAAACGCTTCGACCGTTTCAGAGGGAAGGAGCTTTTCATCGCCGCCGCTCTCGGTGTAGAACGAGCCGAGGAATCCTTCATAACTGACGGTGCGGTGATCACGGAGCGGTATCGGATCTATGCCCTTCGCTTCGCAGAATGCCTCATAACCCAAGTATGCTCCCCGCGCAGTCCAATGATGATCCGTTCGGAAGTAGATAAACTCATCGCTATACTCAACAAGCCTATTCCAGACGGCGATCTTGTTCACGCTTTCGGGCATTGCGGCATATATGGAGGAAATACACTCATGGGTGTCGATATAATCGGGAACGAGCTCCTTTGCCTCTTCGGGCAGTATTATTCCGTAAGCGGTGGGAATGATCAGCGAATAGACCTTTGTTTCACCCGACAGCGCTTCTGACGCTTCACCGACCAGCTCAGCGTATTTCGCGGCAGTGCTTTCGTTATAAACGCATTTTTCATATGCCCTGTTGCCGACACGGAAGATGTCCGTCCTGCCATATGCGGCATAGTCTATCGGAACCGTTTTTGCTTTGCTGCACCCCATTGAAAACAGCATGGGCAGCAGCACGAGCCATATCAGATATTTTGTTTTGAGTCTTCTTTTGGCAGTGCTCATCATATTCTTCTCTTCATTTCAAAATGGTTTCCGCGCCTGAAACGTCGCTTGTTATACATACTATAACGTACAGATCACGTTCCAGCCAAACGGCGTTATCGTATTTTGAAACCTCCCCGGGATCATATCGCTCGGCGTCATGCCGGCGCGATCCAATATACCCTTGTATTGAATCGCGGATCGCCGGAACATCGGAGGCCTGCCTTGCCCTGCACATGATGACCGCATCTGCATGACCGCCGCCGCAGGTGTACATCTTGATCTCCACGCCATCGGGCATATCTGTAAAGACGTATGCGGCATATTCGCCTGCGGCCTCAAGGTCTGCCGTATAATGCACTTCGGTAAGAAGCTTCGTCAGCGTTTCCTCTGCATCAAACGGCTCATCCGTCTTTCGAGCACAGGCGGGGATCAATAAGATAATGCATACGCATAAGGTCAACAGCATTATAGTATCGGCGCATTTTATTATATCACGGCGGAAAAGAATCTTCACGATGATAGCCTTCCTCTTCATTAATGCTTGATAAGTAGTATTGCACTTAGAAGCAAAAATCCTGAGGAAGAGATCCCTTAGCATCTTCATAATTACCCAATCGAGTTAAAGTAAGTGTAACAGCATCGGGAAACAAAGCGTCATCTTCCATCTTTTTAAACCTCCAGAAAGTGAGTGAGCCGTCCTTAAAGTCATAAGAACAGGAAAAAACCGGTTCCGAAAACTCTGCGACCTCTGATTCAAATACAAGCTCTTTCCTGCCGTTTCTCTGATTCATAGTAAACGCCGCCCATTTATCTCCGATTCGGAAAAAGGCAGTTATCGTGCAGATCCTATCTGCATTCTGATTATCGCAAATGAGGAATGCGTCGTTATCTTTTGAAGACCATATCGAAGGCTCCGGGTTCCATGGACCTTCATCGCGCATCTTTTCAGAAAGCTTATGCACACTATTTTGATGCAGCACAATCGCTGTGACGATGCTGCCCGAAATAAGCATTGTTGCGACAATCAAGATGATTAGTACAATAATGATGGGTTTTACTTTTTTTGCTGTGATAAGATTCATCATGGTTCCTCCAATCCGAAGTTGTTTCTTACACGAGCAACTTGATATTGTTCCTTTCTAATTGTTCCTTTCTATTTAAATGATATTTTAGAGAAGCGTTCTATTCACCCAATATACGCACATTTTAAAATATATAGTTATGGACGAGCCCTCGTTATAAAGGATATTAGCATCTGTTGCACGAGACAAAAATATATGATAGAATAAGCTTGTTAACCGGAACAATTGTGCCTATGCGTTGACGAATATTAGTAGAGGAACCTTCCTCGGAAAGGTGGTGATAATATGCAATTTGAAAGAAGAAAGATGGCGTTACGCCGGAAAGACGGCTCTGTAGTTCTCTTCAACAATTCCGAATTCATTTCCGCGTTCTACTCGATACCGTTGAATATCCTGCTTAAACACGGTCACGAGGCAGCGGGATTACCGCGCAAGCTGTCGGAACTGATAAAGGATCCCGAAGCTGTTGAGATGGTCGAAAGCGATTATTTTCTCAATGCCGTTATCGATTCATATGCAGAGATCGTTTGGCCGCATATGGGCAACAGCGCATATATGGAGATCTATTCCGGCTTCGATCCCGCATGGAGGATAGCCCATGCACTTCCTTATTGGACAAACTGGGCAGAGTTTCTGGATATCATCAGCGGAGAGACAGAGCTTGTCCTTACAGGTGAGACCGAAAGACCGTTCCCGTCGATGCATATCGTCGATCTTGTAATCGGAACGATGGTAAGATTTGCGTTAAAGAAAGATGGGCTCGACGTTATTCTCAAGGCAGTCGAAGAGCATCGCTGTTTTGAAGATTTCAGCGAACTTCACAGCCGTCAGAAGATTGACTTCTACCGCAAGTGGTATCATACCCGCACGAAGCATCCGCAGATATCCCTTGAGGGTTTCCAGAAGGAATACGCCGAGACGCACAACGGCAAGCAGTGGGACGCGCCGGATGAAAGCTCCGATCTTGAAGAGACGGTCGGCTCGAGCGTGTTCGTCGAGGATTTCCTTAAGACGCTTTCCCCGACGGACAGACGGATAGTGGAGCTTCGTATGGAGGACGTCACGCTTGAAGAGATCGCGAAGGAAGTCGGCTTCAAAACCCACAGCGCGGTATTGAAACGATTGAAGCGGATCGGAAAGCTTTACCGTGAATACGACAGAATGGATTGAAAGCACCTGATGAAAACACAGGTGCTTTTTTTGCGCCCTAAAAACCGATTCCAATTAAAACAACTAGTACCACTTTTTTCAAAACCGACGATCCCGTTATTTGATAACTACCCCCAGTTTCCAGCGCATGGGGGTTTTGTTATCTGATAACTGTATCAACTTTTAACAACAACACGCCTTTAAGAGGCAGAAAGGAATTAGAATGAACAAACCTATTTTAACAGAACGGATCATAGCATCCGAAGCCCTGCGCGAGGAATTCGTGCAGGATGTGATTCACTGGCTGGCTGATCAACGGAGCATGGATAGAGCGCTGAACGAGTATGGCGCCAAACCGCCCGATTTTGGCGCCATCAGGCCTGCGTCCGATAAACCGATGGCGCCACATGGAAGCACGAATAACCACGCCTGGCGGAAGCACCTGACCCCGCCGGCCGGCATACCGGGTATTCATGTAAAAAACGATAGCCAGCAGGGAACTTGTACGGCAAGTTCCGCCCCGCCGCTTCGGGGAAGGGCGGTCTTTTTAGGGGATACCCCTAATACCCCGGCAAGGAGCGTGGCGCCATGAAGGAGAAAAAGGAACGCTTGGAACTGAGGGTTACGAAGTCCGAAAAGAACGCCATCTGCAGGAAGGCCGCAAAGTGCGGGCTGACTATAAGCGAATACGTGAGAAAGAGAGCATTGGGTTACGAGCCGCGCGGGGCTCCGACCGATGCTCTTTTTGATATCACGGGAAGGCTCTCCGAGCTGACAAACGGAGGGTTATCACCTGAGGCGGAAAAAGCGGTATTGGATCTGCTGACGGATATCCGCCGCGCCTTCTTTGAAAGCGAGGGGATGTGATATGGCAATAACCGGCTTCTGGCCGATAAAGGACAGTATCTCAAGGGTCATCGATTACGCCGTCAATCCCGAGAAGACCATAGCTCCCGAGGATATGTCCGACGATCTCAAAAAGGTCTTACGCTATACCTCCGATCCCGGCAAGACGGATAAGCTCATGTACGTCTCCGCTCTCAACTGCCCATGGCAGCAGGCGCATGAATGGATGACGGCGACGAAAAAACGATACGGAAAGCTCGGAGGGAATACCTGTTATCACGGGTTTCAGAGTTTCTATGGTAAAGAGGTCTCTCCCGAGGAAGCTCACGCATTGGGCATGGAAACGGCACGGCGCATGTGGGGCGATGAATATGAGGTGCTCGTTACCACCCATCTCAATACCGGAAACGTACATAATCATTTCGTAGTCAATTCCGTTTCCTTCCGCACGGGAAGGAAATACGAGAACCACAAGCGGGATCATCAGCGGCTTAGGGAAGTATCCGACGAGCTCTGTCGCGAACACGGGCTTTACGTTATTGAGAATCCCCGAAGTCATGGCTTGAGCTTTGCGGAGTGGCGGGCTCACAAGGACGGTATTCTGACGATGAAGGAACGCCTCGCGCTTGATATGAAGGAGTGCCTTGATTTTGCAATAAGCGTTCCGCATTTCTATCAGCTCATGGAAAGGATTGGCTATACAGTGGACCGCCGGGGCAAGTACCCGTCGTTCCTTCCGATAGACGGAAAGAGGCCCCTGCGTCTTAAAGAGAACGGCAAGAGCCTTACCGAAGCGGATATAGAGCGGCTGCTTGACGAGAGCTTTGAAAATCAACCCGAGACGATAGTTATGCCGAAGGTCGAAAAGCCGTTTGTGCCATACGCGAAGCAGCATGGCTTTATGGCACTGGTGTATTGGTGGATGTATGCTCTTGGGCTCATCGGCAAGGGAAAGAAGATCCCCTATCGCATCGACCGCGAGGAGGTCAAAAAGTTCTATCGGTACAAGCGTCTTAACGAATTCATTATCGAATACAGGATCGACACATGGGAGCAGCTTTATTCTCACCATGACGGGCTCATCGAAAGGCAGACCGAGCTTGCCGTAAGAAGGAACGAGCTCCGAAAGAAACAGCGCCGCACCAAAGAAAAGGATCCCGAAATAGCCGAGATCACCGCCGAGCTCCGGCGGATACGCAGGGAGCTTCGCATCTGTGCGGAACTGGAGGCCGATATTCCGAAGATGCAGAGAGCGTTTGAGGATGAGCCGAGGCGGGAAGAAAAGCAGAGGTGGTATGAAGAGGAACGGTGATCACGCCTGTATAGCGCTGCACCTTTCCTCCATCAGCGCTATCAAACCCGATTTCATGTCATCCGGCAGCAGCGAGCTTTCCGTATCCATGATGAACCCGGGAAGCGCGGCGACGACGCTGTCCAGTAAATCGTTTGCGGCCTTTTCAGGTATGCCCGCGGTATTCGCAAAGAAAAGGAAGTCCTTTCGGCGAAGATTGGTCTTCTTGCCGTTCATCGGCAGGGCGAACTGCTCCTTGTCCTCCGGCATGACAAGGTTGACCGGGAGCAGGTCGTAAGCCGGGGAAAGGACGTAAACGCCGCTTTCGGGAGCTGTCTCAATGAGCGAGAAATTCTTGAGGTGCATATCGGAATTGCCGACGGCGAAGGAGAAGACCAGCCGCAGGAAAAGCTCCGCCATATCGAGCGCCGGGATCGACGAATACTTCTTTATGAGCTTCGCACAGCGCTCGTACGAGCCCTTGTATTTATCCTGCGTCAGCCTTTCGTCCAGCTGGCAGAAGTCCTCCATTGCAAGCTTTTTCATTCCGCTTTTATCCTTGATACGATCGACGCGCTTTGTAATGAAAGCGTATCCGCTCTCGGCCTTTATGAGAGCGTGCGGGACCGTCTTGATCCCGATGCGCGCCGCCATCTGCATTACGAGATGCTCTGACTCCGGGAGCGCCGTGAATGCTTCGACCTGAGGCTTCAGTATGTAGCCGGTCGGATAGTCCACGAGTGTAAGGCGGGGCTGCTGCCCTCTGCCGGAATGAAGATGGAGTGAAAGCTTCTTCTGCACTCCCGGCACGGTAAAGCCCTTGTCCGTGCTCTTTTCAACGAGAACGGAAAGCGATTCCTCGTCAAGCTCGATCAGCGGAAGCTTTGTGGTCCCGAAGAACTTCTTTATGCATCTGTCGTGCCATCCGTGTTCGGTATTGGGTTCAAGCGGTTTCCCGCAGCAAAGGCAGTTCATTCCGTCACCTCCGATCTGGGCTTGTCGTACACGCTCACGTTGCCGATACCGTCACGGCAGGCGACGAGCAGCAGTCCGAAGCGGTCCTGCGGATCGAGCTTCCAGTTGCGGCTGACGACTTCGAGCAGCCAGCCTTCGGGAACGAGCCCGTCGAAGAACGGGAACAGCGTTTTAGAGACGTACGGCTTTTCGGAAAGCGGCATCGTCAGCGACACTGCAGACGCATTGGGATCGGACAGATAGGCAGGATCGTATGTGAAGATATAGCCCTCGTCGGTCTCCGAAAGGAGCCCGGCGAAGCTGTCGCGAACGTAAATGTAAGCGGTCCTGAAGGTGTTCATCGGGCGTTCCTCCGTGAATCATATTTCCTGTTGCGAGTTAGAGTAAAGTACAACTCCTCAAGTTCCGCACCGAATGCTTCAAGTTCGCGAGTTTCGTCTATAAGCATATGCCCTATCGCTTCACTTCTTCCCGCCTTGAGTACTTCGCTCCTCTGGGCGTCTTTTTTCACGCAAATGTCAAGATAGCACTGATGGCACCAATAGTTGCGCTTCTCACGGAACTTGTTCAGCACTTCGTATGCAGTATCGGAAAGACGAAGGGTATCATTATCCTTTGTAAGCTTGACGAACTCTCGGATCACGCTGCCCATGCTGTCACGTTCAAGGTCATCCATGCTTGCAATAAAGTCTTTATCACTCAGAATGGAGCAGATCCTCTTCAGATTGAATTCGAGGCCTTGATACAATGCTATGATATTGCTGTGAGCGATACGGAATTCATCCAATGTCATGCTCATTCCTCGCTCCTTTCCGTTTTGCCCGGAACAGCCTCATAGCCGAACATACCGAGCGCGATATTGACCTTGTCCATGCGCACCGTCGATTTGCCCTGCTCAAGCTCGCGCACGAATCTGAGCCCGAGCCCGGAGCGCAGTGCAAACTCCTCCTGCGTGAGCCCTGCCTGCTTGCGGCTTTCCTTAATAAATTGAGCTATCCTGTTCATAGTATGCCCTCTCGGAATAAGATTTACACTCTTATTTTATACCCTTTAAGGTGTAATGTCAAGAGCTTAACTATTATTTATACCCGTTAAGGTGCAATTCAGAATCGTGTAAAAAGCATTATACCTTTTCGGGTATAGTTTAACCCGTTGTTAACACTAAAGAACCTGATTATTTAGGGCGTCCGCGAAAGCGGGCGCTTTTCCATTTCAAAAAACAATTATAAGGAGAATCAATATGAAAACAAATATGAAAACAACAGAAGTAAAAGAACTGAGCCTTACGGAGCTTCACCCTTTCGTGGGGCATCCGTACAAGGTCCGCGACGATGCGGAGATGGACGCCCTCACAGAGAGCGTCCGGGAGCACGGTATCATGGTGCCGCTGATCGTGCGGCCCATCGATACCGGCTTCGAGATCGTCAGCGGGCACAGGAGAGCGCATGCCGCCATGAAAGCGGGGCTCAAGACCGTGCCGGTAATCGAAGTCAGCTTTACACGGGACGAAGCCGCCGTCGCGCTCGTCGACAGCAACCTGAACCGAGAGCACATACTGCCGAGCGAAAAGGCGTTTGCTTATAAGCTGAAGCTGGAAGCGTTAAAGCGACAAGGCGAAAGAACGGATTTAACTTCTATCCAACTTGGACAGAAGTTGTCACGATCGATAGTTGCGGAAGGTGCAAATGAAAGCAATACCCAAATCCAGCGCTACATCCGTCTCACCCACCTCATCCCCGACCTGCTCCGCCTGGTCGACGAGGAGCGCATAGCTTTCACTCCGGCGGTGGAGCTGTCCTATCTTTCCAAAGAGGAACAGCAGTTGCTTTCCTTCGAGATCGGCTTGACCGACGCGACTCCTTCCCTCTCCCAGGCAGTCCGCATGAAGCGTCTGAGCGGCGAGGGCCATCTCACCGAAGAGACCATCGCCTCTATCATGGCGGAGGAAAAGCCCAATCAGAGGGACACCATCCGCATTCCCTTCTCTGCTCTCAAGGGCAAGGTCCCCGAGCGCTATTCCGACAGAGAGCGCACGGAGTTCATTATCAAGGCCGTCGATCACTATTACCGCCACCTTATGCGGCAAAGGGAGGTGAGGTAATGGAAGAGAACGAAAAAAGGATCGAGCTTGACGACGGTATGCGCTTCATCGGAACGAAGGAGATCGCGAAGCTCATGGGCTGCTCGGTCCCCGTCGCCCGTCAGATCATGCGCCGGAAGGATTTCCCGCTCGTCATGTGTGGAAAAAACCTTAAGGTCATGAAGTCCGAGTTCATCAAGTGGGCGTCCGAGCGGCGCGTCTGACGCCGCACATTTGAACGGGACACGGGTGTTTTATAAAATATCCGTGTCCCATCATACATGAAATACGGAGGTAAAAACATGAGTAAAAAGAAGAAAAAGAACAGTAACGGCGAGGGCAGCGTCTATAAGGACAGAAACGGATACAGAGGTCAGATCGTTGTCGGGATCGATAAAATGGGCGAGCCCATTCGCCGAAGCGTGTCGGGCAATACGAAACAGGAAGTCAACGAAAAGCTGACTCAGATCAAGTACAGCATGATCACGGGGACATATGTCTCTCCGGAATGTATCACCCTGCCCCAACTGACGAGGCAGATGCTCGAGGACGATCTCAATATGAACTTTATCCGCGAAAGCTCATATTACAGGCATATCGAAACGCTGAAACGGATCGAGGCGAACGACTATATGAATACGACCCCGATACAGAAGCTCAGCTATACCGGAGTCAGGGAATATCTCGTGACTGAAACTCGTGCGGCGCAGAGCGTTATCGATAAGATCTATATGATGATCCAGCGCGCCATGCGGGAGGCCGTCAAAAGAAAGCTGATAACCGAAAATCAGTTGGAGTATGTCAGGAAGCCGAAATCCGTGCAGCGCCGTGAGAAGGTCCGGGCTTTGACCAAGGAGGAGCAGATAAAGCTTTACGAAGTGCTTACGACGGAGGATATCAATTACTCCCATCAGATGCTGCTCTCCATGCTTACGGGTATGAGAATGGGCGAGATAAATGCTCTGAAGGTCGATGATATAAACCTGAAGTTGAGGACGATCAGCATCAGCAGGACTATTTCGAGAGACATCAAGGGCAGGGCGTACGTGTCTCAAACCACAAAGACCGAAAACGGGACCCGCGTCATCCGCATCTCGGATACGGTCATGCCGCTCGTCAAGGAGATACTCCAATGCGCCGAAGGGCGGGAGTATCTCTTTATTCACAATGGCAAGCACATTAACACATCGCAGGTCAATATGCAGTTTCAGCGCGTCGTAGAAAGATACGGGATCATAGACGAAAAGATCAAAGGCAAGGTATCGCTCCATTCGCTTCGGCATACCTTCGCGACAAGGTGCATCGAAGCGGGCATGCAGGCAAAGGTGCTTCAGCACCTGTTGGGGCATTCGGATATCAGGATCACGCTCAACACCTACTGCGACGCTTTCGAGAGCTTCCAGAACGAGAATATCGCAATGGCGGATGAGTATCTCGCAAGCATGGGTATAGGCTTCGACAATAAGCCTCGCCTGTTAAAAACAGCCGGGTGATCGTGCCCCCAAAAAACGGCTGTGGAGGGAGATCTCGCAAGGATAATTCGCGGGATCTCCCTCCTCTTTTTTTGCCTAAAAAATCGCGGTTGCACGCGGGTTGCACGCAAGCAGTCAAAAAAGTCCAATAAATATAAGGATTTTTGGGCCTCGAGTATGGCCGACCGCACCATAGCGAGTATTGACAACGGATTTAACGTCAATACTCGCTTTTCTTTTGTTTAAAAAAGTGTGTTTGCTCTCCCGCGGCGTGTGGGACGTATTCGACGGCAACGCCTTTTCTTGTATCCTGCTTGAAGTTGCTTTCGACATAATTGTCTTCAAGATCAATGTACCCAGCGAAGCGGTAGTGGATGACGATACGCTGGGTAAGGTTTTTGCCTTTGCCCTGAACCTCGGAGACCTCGATACGGTCGATAAGCTCTTTCAGAAGCGGAGCGGTCAGTGTGTCCATTTCCATGAACCTGCGGACAGCGCGGATGAAGTATTCGTTGTTCTTCGCGGCCGTTCGCATACCTGCCAGCTTTCACTCAATTTCCTCGATCTTTGCCTTAATCATAACTTTCATAGCCCTCTATCGTTGCGCCGGAAATGAACTTTGCGCTCTGCGGGGCGTTTATCTCATGCGAAGGAAATCACCGTTCCTTGGCAAATCACCGGGCTCGATTATTCACATGCACCGTATTCATCCTGCGAGTGTCCCTGCAAACGTCGCTTTTTTATGCCCAAACGCCGCTTGCAAGGGCTGTGTCCTCTGACCCTATGCAGCGGGGGCGGGAAATAATCTGTATCAAATGATTATTCTGTATTATCCGACACATCTTTGCAACAGATCTATGTTATAATAACGCTGAAGAGTTATTGGAACACTTTTGATTATGTAATAATACCGAAAAAAAGGAGGGCAGCACATGGCGAGGATACTGATAGTTGAAGATGAAAAGGCGATAAACGACCTAATAAAGCGCAGTCTGACGCTGGTCGGGCATGAGTGCGGGCAGGTTTTTAACGGGCTGGATGCGATCGAGCTCATTTCGTCGCGCCCATTCGATCTTGTAATACTCGATATCATGCTACCGGGCGCCTCCGGGTACGAGGTCATCCGCGAGATAAAGGATACGCCGGTCATATTCCTGACGGCAAAGGCCAAGCTCGAAGACAGGCTGACGGGGCTGCGCATCGGTGCGGACGACTATATAGTGAAGCCCTTTGAGATGTTGGAGCTGATCGAGCGTGTGAACGCCGTATTAAGAAGAACGAAGGCGGAGCCCGCGACGTTCGAGTTCGACGATATCTCGGTCGATCTTATCGGCAAGCGGGTGACGAAGGCGGGCAGTGAAGTGAGCTTAACGCCGAAGGAATATGAGCTCCTCGCCGCGCTGATCGCTCACAGAAACGTCGCCCTTTCCAGAGAAAAGCTGATCTATCTCGTCTGGACCTACGACTACGACGGCAACGACCGCACGGTCGATACGCATATAAGAAGGCTTCGTCAAAAGCTTGGGCTTGAAAGCAGGCTGAAAACGGTCTATAAGCTCGGTTACCGGCTGGAGGTTTGAAAAGTGAAGCTTTGGCAGAAAAACTATCTTCTGACGCTTGCACTGTTTCTCGTTTTTCTTTACGCGGGGGTGTTTTCCCTCGCGTTTTTTTCATACCGACGGAGCATGAACGACGCCGAGGAGACCGCAAAGGCCGAGGAGAGTTATATTGCCCGATCGTTCGAGCGGGATCTTTCGGACATGCTTTCCTACGGAAGCGGAGCAAGCGCCGATATGCTTATGCGCTCCTACGTCAGGCATTATAATGAAAACGGGATCCGCCTCGCGTTCGTTTCCGGGGGTGAAGTGCTCGCATCTTCGTTCGAGGAGGCGCCGGCGGCGTATGATGAGGGCTCGATCCTTAGGCAAAGCATCGGGGACGAAAGACATATCGTTATATCGGATCCGCTGGAGGATGTTGATTGCATGCTCGTTTTCGCAAAGAACATCGAAGGCGTGTATCGCGAATTCAAGTCCTTTGCGCTTATCTGCGGCGCCGCGGCAGCCGGGGTATCGCTGCTGCTTGCGGCCGTGCTGCTGCCGCTGCTCAAAAAGCTGACCGTTCCGCTTGAAAGGCTCGAGGAGACCGCGGACCGCATATCGGGCGGGGAGCTCGACGTGCGCGCGGATGAGAGCGGCAATGACGAATTCGCCTCCCTGGCAAAGAGCTTCAATACCATGGTCGGTCGCGTGAACGCGCAGATGGACGAGCTCAAAAAAGAAGCGGAGGTCAAACAGCGGCTTGTGGACGACATGGCGCACGAGCTGCGAACGCCCATTACCGCGATACGGGGCTATGCGGAATACCTTGAACGTGCGGCCATCCCCGAAGAGGAACGGCTCGAGGCGCTTTCATACATCGTTTCGGAAAGCGACCGCCTGAAGCGCATAAGCGAAAAGATACTCGATTCAGCGTTTATCAGGGAGAATGAGATAAAAAAGGAGCGCGTGCGGCTCGACGAAGCGCTTCGCGAAGCGGCGCGGCCTCTTGAATCAAAGGCCGCGGAGAAAGGCGTTTCACTCGAGCTCGAAACGAGCCCCTGCGAGGTCGTGGGCGACGGCGTACTGCTCTCCATGCTGTTTACAAATCTTATTGAAAATGCCGTAAATGCCTGCGGCGAGGGAGGCGCGGTGACGGCAGGCTGTGCCGAAGGGACCGCTTTCGTTTCCGACGCCGGACGCGGAATGACGAAAGAGCAGCTATCACATATCACGGAGCCCTTCTACCGCACGGATAAGTCCCGTTCGCGCGCGGATGGCGGCGCAGGGCTTGGGCTTGCGCTGTGTCAAAGGATAGCGGCGGCGCACTGCACGCGCCTTGAATACGCCTCCGAGCCCGGGAAGGGCACTAAAGTAACCGTTGATTTAACAGCTTTGAAATGATTTTGAAACACCGGGCTGTTATTATAGTACAGAACCATAGGAAGGGAGGATGAACGCATGAAAAAAGGTCTGCGCCCCACCATTGCGGCCTTTGCGGCGGCGATACTTATGACCGCGCTGTTCACAGCGGTATTTGCGGCTTCGATACACGCGCTCTCCTCCCGGGAAGGCTCGCCGCGATACTACGAGCGGAAGAACGTTTGGGAAGGCTCGGAGCTCGGGCCCGGTTCGTTAGGCCCGGAAGCGCAGAGCCGTATGCGCGAAAAGTATTCCGTTTACGGCAAAACCGACACCTTCATTGAAGACGGCCGCGAACGCACGGTACTGACTCTGTTCACGGACGAGCAGGCAGAGCTTTTGTACTCGCGCCGCGAGGACGGGCAGAGGTCGGGGCTCAGGTATGATGAAATATTGTTCCTCATAAATGACACCGTGCAGAGCGCGTTATCAAACGGACGCGTCGTGACGCCCGGGGCCGAAAGCTGTGGTTTTCCCGGGCATAACGGCAAGCTCGTTTTCGGTTGGGATTTCGACTCGAATGCGATCGTAAGCGACTACGAACTGATAAAACGCTATGATGAAAACCTGAAGGGTCTTGCGGAGCTGATCGTCTGCCGCCTTTCGGCGTTCGACGCCGGATTCACGCTTCCGGGCGAGCTCGAGCCCACGGCAAAACGCTTCCTGCTCGTGGATAACGGCATTGAGACCGACCTTGCCTCTTATCTCGGCGAGCTTAAAAACGAATACGATAATTACACCTGTGGTAAAGCGCCCGAAGCCCCGCTTATCGTTTACGATCCATCGAATTCCGAAGCACACATCCGCATTATCGAAACCGACGGAACGGAGGCCGTGCTGTTTCCGACAAGGGAGCTGAGTGAAGCAAGACCTGTGAGAAGGCCACAAGCGGCAGGAGCTCCGGAGGCGGAGTATGGCACGGTACTTGCCCTATCATCGTATCCCGCATGGTTCGGAGCCTTCGAAAGCGGCGGCTTTGCCGTGCTCGAGTCGGGCGAAAACGGGGACGCGCTCCACTTTTATTCTGCGGAAGGTTTAGAGCTTTCGATGACCGGCATCGAGCCCGGCTCCCGGTTCGGCATCGCGCTGTACGGCGATACGGTTTACTGTATCGAAAAAGCGGGGACGCCGGGTGCTTCCGTGCGCAGGTTCGTTCCGGGCGGCCATGAGCTCGAACCGATACCTATTATACGCGAAACGCCCTCAGCCTCGGTATTGGAGAGCATAAGGTTCGTATTCGACGGCGCTTCCCCAAGGGCGATCGTCAGCGAGACCCGCAGGAATTCGCAGGACGTTCCGGTCACGAACCGCTATTATCTGGATCTTACTACCGGGCATACCGAAGGCCTCGGCCGGAATTTAGGATTTGGCGAAGAACCAGCCGCCGTATACGGCGACAGCATACTCGTCTCGGCAGGGGGCACGAATACGCATACGGTCATAGTTCGCCGCAGCGGTGAAACGACGGAGCTTCCGGGGCTTGTTTGCTACAGAGTTCCCGCTGCGTCCAACCGCAATTTTGCCGCACTACTGCAGGGCAACGGGTTTGCGGCGGTGGTCGATATCGAGACCGGCAGGGTGAATTACGTGAAGCTCGCCACGATAAGGGAGGGCGAGCCGCTTGCGATATCCGCGGACGGACGAACGCTCTGCACTTGCTCTGTGTTTGACGACGGCAGCCCCGTGCAGGTCTTCCGACTCTACGATACCGCGACCGGGCTTCTCAAAGCGGAGTTTTCCGTTCCCAAAGCGCTCGATCCGCATTTTACGGGCTTCCCGTACGTTGATCAAAATCATGGCGCGCTGCTGATACCCGTTAAAAACGAAAACGGGCTGTATGCGGCGGCGGTGAATTTACCCGAATAAAACCGTAAATTCAAAACGGGGATAACAGCCCCTTTATTTTCTGTACCGTTTTTCCGAAAAAAGGAGGGATTCTTTATGAAAAAAGCCGTTATCGCGCTGCTGCTCGCGGCGTTCATGCTGTGCTCCGCGTGCGTTAAAAAGCCCGAAAAGCCCAAGGATGACGTCACGTTCGGAACGCCGGAGCCGACACACGCGGCGGAAGGGATCGACTACGCTGCGCTTGATATCGACCCGAGCCTCTGGGGAAGCGGAGGCGGCATAACGGCATTCACCGGCGGCAGCGGTTTTTCCTTCACGAAAACCGCCTCCTTTCCGTATTCGGGAGGCGAGCTGACCACTGCGACCGATGCTCACCTTGAATATTCGGGCGGTGAAATGACGGTCGAGCTCATACACGTTTCGGATAACAACAACTGGGAATACGGCTTTGTCGTCGCACTCGACGGCGTGATACAGCGCTCGGACGCGCAGGCGGACGGAGAACCTTTGGGATCGGGAGTCATGCACCGCGTGCGCTTCGCCGCCGGCGTGCCGCGCACCGTAAGCTTTTCCTTCACGCCCACGGTCGGCAAAACGGGCGAAACTCTCGCGCTCAATATCGTGATGGTGGATAATCCTTCGCTCAGCGTCAAGTTCAACGGGAATACTGCCGCCGTATTCGGAACGGGCTCGGGCGTGCCGATGGCTTATTGGGCACAGGCCTCGTGCATCCCTGTCAGTATGAAGAGCGGCGCTCCCGAAAACGCGGCGCCCTCAAACCCCGATATCGAAGTCATGCCGGTCCCCGATGAATACGTTGAGGCACGGGAGGAGTACCTTTCCCACGGCTCAATGGAAACGCGCGATGAAGACCGCAGGCAGTACAGAAAGGTCAGCCTGTTTTCGGATCCTCCCGGAGCCGTGCCGGGGCCTTTCGACAGCGAGCAGTATCTGCTTGCGGAAAACGGAGATGCGCTCACCGCGTATTTTGAGGTGTGGGGCGAGGCGGCGAAGCTGAGGGTTTCCGTATTTATCGACCATGAGCTTGCAGAGTTTGCTGGCGGGACGTATTTCGATATCAGCGAGAGCCCGGAGGACGTAAAGAGGGCAAGGCTCGATATCCCGCTCGGCGGACGAACGGAAAACGGCTTTATCTGCGCGATCGTATTTGAAAAGAACTCCGAGGCCGAAGCGGCGTTTATACCGAGGGACAGCTACGGGACGTTGATGACCGGAAATAGAGCGAAATTCCTCTTCATAGGCGGCGTTCCTGAGCCGGACGTGACCGAAGCCCCGGATATCACCGCCGCGCCAACGGAGACGTCCGCGCCGCCCGCGGCTGAAACCGGAACGAGGCTCGGCTTTGAAAAGAGCCTTTTCGTGCCCGCGTACACCGCGCTGACGGAGAATAATAAGCTGCTGATCGTCGACAGGGGCGAGGAGACCTCCCGCACCGTGATCTTCGATATTGAACAGGATGAGATCATCCGCTCATTCCCCCTGCCTGAAAACACGAGGCTGACATATTATGCGGGCGGCAAACTGATCGCGGTGCAGAACCTCGGCTTCGATCACACAGGCGTACACGTATTCGATACCGAGGGAAACGAGCTCGGATACCTCGAGCTCTCGGGCGAGCTCGGCGTTTCGGCAGGGGCGAGGGATACGCTCAAACAGAATTACGGCAGCACGCTGTTCAATTCCATGGGCTCGTATGGCAATCTCATCATATCGGAGGACGGCAAGAAGATGCTCTTTGCCGAAGCAAAAGCCGATAAGGAAGGTCTGATCACGTTCGGCCCAACGCATCTTTACGACCTGACGACCTGCGAAGACCTTGGACAAACAGACCTCACAGTCGGCGATACGGAGGCAGAGTCCATTCTGTTCACCGGCAGCCGCCTTGTTGAGACCCGCTCGGATAACGAGAACACTTTTATAACGGTTTTGGATGAAAGCGGAGCCGCACTCAAGGAGTGGAGCTTCCCCGTAACGCGTGAGATCCGCCCGTTTGCCGCTTCCGTTTCGGGCGGCGTCATCGCGATCGGCGAGGAACCGCGGATCTTCCCCGCAAAGGGCTTATCGGGCAAGCTCATATTGCTCGATACCGAAGCGCTTACGGAAACGGAGCTGGTTCTTCGCACTCCGTCCGAGGCAAAGTGGGCGAAGCTGAGCCCCGACGGAAAACTGGTTATGACCTTGACCGGGAGCGAGAGCGCAGCAGCATTCCGGCTTTACGATACCGCAACAAGCGAAGTGCTGCGCGAGTTCTCACTTGAAAACGTGTACGGACCTTGGTGGCAGGATATCGTGCTGATCGACCGGGCGGAAAGGCGCCTCTTCATTCAGTACTATCCGCAGGATGGGGACGGGCAGCACAAGGCGATAACGCTGATAGAGTATTGAGGCAAGCCATGATAGAAATCAAAGACCTTAAAAAAGCATACGGCAAAAAAGAGGTCCTACACGGGATCGATCTTGAATTCGGGGAAGGCATTTACGGTCTGCTCGGCCCGAACGGAGCGGGAAAGACCACGCTGATGAACCTGATCGTAGGGCTGATCAAGCCCACTTCGGGCGACGTGCTTTGGAACGGAGCCAGCGCGTTCGATCCGAAGTCGGAGCATCTTAAAAAGCTCGGGTACCTGCCGCAGTACCCGGAGTATTACAAAAACTTCACCGCGCGTGAGTTCCTTTGCTATATGTCCGCATTGAAAGGGATACCCGGCAAAAACACGGAGCAAACAGGTGAACTGCTCGAATTCGTGAACCTTGAGAGCGACGCCGACCGAAAACTCGGCGGGTATTCGGGCGGTATGCTGAGGCGGGTCGGGCTTGCACAGGCGCTTCTCGGAGACCCCTCCGTGATAATTCTCGACGAGCCCACCGCCGGGCTCGATCCGCTTGAAAGAATAAGGCTCCGCAACCTGCTTTCGGAAATATCGCAGGGTCATACGGTCATCATAGCCACGCATATCGTGCCGGACGTCGAGTACATCGCGAACGAAGTCATACTCATGTTTGACGGGCGTATCGCAAAGCGCGGGCGGCCCCGTGACCTTGCCGAAGCGGTCAATGGGAGCGTGTGGCAGGTAAAGACCGATATGGCGGGCTGTGAGGAGCTCGTGCGCCGCCTGCGCGTCAGCAACGTGTTCAGCGAAGGAGATGAATGCACGCTCCGCATCGTCTCCCGCGAAAAGCCCGCTGCCGGCGCAGTGCAGGTCTATCCGACGCTTGAGGACGTGTTCCTTTTCGGCGCAAAGGAGCAAACGCCATGAAGCTGTTCTTCTTCGAATTCAAAAAGCTGCTTTCAAGGCGTTATCTTAAGTTTATCATCGTACTTCTGCTGTTCATAAACGCCTTCAATATCTATGAGAATTACGATCTTTTCGTTACCCCGGAGCTCACTCTCTTCGGCGACGAATACGGCTCCTACGAGCATATGCGTTATGAAATGCAAAGGTCGTATTTCGGTGAGATCACTCAGGAGAAGGTGAACGCTCTCACGGCGCATATCGAAAAGGCGAAGAAGGCGCAGGTCGAGACCTCAAATGCTCCTTGGAACCGGGGCTTCTTTCGGGTGCCCGGCGCGGACAGGCGCGCAGGGGAAGCGCTCATGGAGGAGCTTGAACGGCTCTATACCTACGATGAGCGCATAGTCTCGCCCCTCCTTGAAAAAAACCGGGAATTTGAGGAAACGGAAACCTCGGCATACGCCGCCCGCCTTGCCGGGCGCATCAAGCGCATCTATTCCGAAAGGCGGATAACGGAATATTACCGCGTAAACGAATACCGCCCGCTCCTTGAATACAAGCTTTCGTCGCTCCTTGCGCTGCTCATCTGCGTCTATGCCGCGTCGGGTCTGTTTGCTGGCGAGAGAGAGGCGAAGATGTATGCGCTTCAAAAGAGCACGCTTCTCGGAGTAAAGCGGCTGTTTTTCATTAAGCTTGCCGTGTTGGCGGTTTTCACCGCCGTGCTTGCGCTCGTTTTCTATGCGGAGGACTTTGCGGTGTTTTCCGTCTGCCGCCGTCCGTCGGGGCTCCATATGCCGCTGTGGTCGGTCAACGATATTTGGGGCAATTACGAGTATTCGCCGCTTGGTATCAGCGTCGGCGGTTTCCTCGTTCTGCTTTGGCCTGTCCGCTCGATCGGGCTTTTCACCGCTTCAATGTTCACCGTACTGCTTTCGGTGCTGCTGCGCCGCACGATCGCCGCATTTCTCTCCTCACTGCCGTGCACCGCGGTACTGATGGCGCTCACGATGTTCACCGATGGGGTCTTCTCATACCTCCGCTGGTTTGAACCGGTGACGCTCCTCATCTACCCGCGCCTTGCGGAGAACTTCATTGTTAAAAACGTCGCCGATCTTCCTGTGTTCGCGCACGAGCTTGCGCCGGTAGGGTGCGCACTGCTGCTTGCCGTGTTTATTGCACTTTCCTTTGTATTATACAAAAGGAGGAACGCCTATGCTTAAACGGGAGCTTCACAAGATATTCATAAAGCGCGGCCTCGTGTATTTCTTCCTGGTCGTTCTGGTCGCGGAGGCGGGGCTGATCTTTTCCCGGGTCTCTCGCGAGCTTCCGACCGTGGCCGACCGCGAGTTGTATTTTTCACTCGTCCGGGAGTTTTCCGGCGAGCTGACCGATGAAAAAAAGGCCGCCCTCGCGGAAGAAAAGCGGCTTTACGATGAGGCGTCGTTTGCAATGGATGATATGGGGCAGTACTCAAAGTATCTCTCCGGCAGGACGGGCGGATGGGTCTTTTTTGAGGACGCGGACTACGCCGTATCACACAGCACACAGATAATAAACGGCTGCTTATGGCGAGCGCTGTACCCAAAGGCTTCGCCGGATCTTTTGCCCGCCTCGGCCATGCTCGTATTCGTCATCGTCTCCGAGACCGCGGAGAACGAAACGAACGTGACCATGCTGAAAAGCACGTCCCCATACGGCAAAAAACGGCTTTACCGCCTCGACGCCGCGATAGGGATCACACTTGCCGGCCTGCTGTCGCTCATGGTTTCCGTTCTTCGCTTAGCCGCCGCTTATCGCATGTTCGGACTTTCCGGCGTCGGGCTGCCCCTCGAGTCACTCCCCGTATTCGAAAACTCACCCATGCCATCTTTAAGCTTACTGCAAGGATTTTTGCTCGTCTGCGCTATGTCTGCGCTCGGGCTTGCGGCGTACACCTCGCTCGCGTTCATGATCGGGCGGCTGACCGGATCGGCGCTCACGACCGCGCTCATCTCCGTGCTCGCGGTCATACTGCCGCCATACGTGTTTGACGCCCCCGCGCTGTATTATTTTTCACCGGTCTCGCTGATGCAAAGCATCGGTTTCCTTTACGGCGACATTGTTTGGGAGGGCGAGCAGTACGGCGGGCGGATC
>JAEEGJ010009017.1_pt1 | contig 27054 bp, 28 predicted proteins | sample 8958761 | NCBI WGS metagenome assembly JAEEGJ01 (sample SAMN16246546, study PRJNA631951) | gut metagenome | biome: gut microbiome; feature: rumen; material: RS-attached | host: Bos | place: Iran: Karaj | collected 2018-10 | reverse complement strand
AATTCCTTTGTTTTGCATTTTGATTTTTGATGTTATTTATTGTTATTTAATTCTGTTCGCGCATATTTGAGCGTGCAAATATAGACATTTTTCCGCAAGTGGGAAAATTTCTTGGCGATTTTCGTCATTTTTTTAAGGTTTATCAGTCATTTTTAGCCTGCAAATGATCGGATAATGGTCACTTGCGTCCATTTCGTTGTCGATTTCACAATTGTAAGGTTGGATATCTTTCGAGCACAAGATGTGGTCGATGCGGAAATAAAAGCCTTTCTGATTATATGACAAACCGACACCTAGTCCCGTCTCCACAAAGCAGTCGGTAAGTCCCTTGGCAATGATTCTTCGGGAGTAGGAAATGGGGTTGTCATTGAAGTCGCCACAGACAATCATCGGGTACTGCCGATGAGCCTCAATATACTCATGGACAGCTTCAGCCTGCTTGGCACGAATCGCAGAGGAGTTCCCCAGTTTGCTCAGCAGGAGTATCGACTCTTCCTTCAGCGTGTCGCGCTTCACCTTGCCTTTGATGATCTCCTGATAATGCTGACGGTCTTCTGTCGAGAGATGGGTGGTTTCCAGATGGTTATTGATGACGAGCAGGGTGTCGCTCTTCACCTTGAGAAAATAGGCTACAGACCCATTGGCTTCAGACTTAAAGGGGATACGCTCCTTCCTGATGATTGGAAATTTCGTGTGGATGCCCACACCGTTCATCGAGGAAGGCCGTTTGCTGAAAAGGGTCGTGTCGTTATAGGGGTAGATCTTCTCGTACCACTGGAACACAAAGCGTCGCCAGCTGTCTACATCCTCCTGGATACAGACGATATCGGCATCCTGCTCCTTGAGATATTTATAGACGGTCTCGAAACCGAACTCATATTTGTAATTGCCTCCGTACTGGCAGACGTTGTAGGAGATCAGTTTGATGGCATCATCTGGCACCTGCTGCGCCTTGTGGATGGGCATATAGACCGTCAACGGGGGATAGACGATGGCATAGCCAAGGATGGGAATCCAGAGTTTCTTCCACTTGAATGTGAGCCAGAAGAAGAGAAAGAGCAGATTGGCTATGAGGAACACGGGGAACGTCATACCCATGCTTGAAAGCATGGGGAATCTGTCGGGGTTGATATGGTCGGCATAGCCTGCCAGAATCAGCAACAGCACGGTGGCCACATTGGCACCTGCCACGATGTTCACCGTAAGAGTCTTCAGTCCGTTGATCATCTCTGGTTGCTTGCATCGAAGAGCTTCTTCTTCTCTTCTTTCGTCAGACTGTCATAGCCGCTTTTGCGAATCTTGTCGAGAATCGCGTCGATCTCTTCCTGATTCTGCTTCTTACGGGCATTGTATTCCATATCGTCTTGCTTCGATCCATGTTCGGCATGCATGTGACGGTTCTCGTATCCGTTATAGCTTGAGCCACCCTGATTCTGACGACGCTGGTCGAAGTTACGCTTCAGATTATCGAAGAACTGCTGTCCGCGGCTGCGGTCATAGCCTGAATCAGGATGATGGTTCCAGTAACGTATCATCAGATAGCCAAAAAGCATACCTCCGAGGTGAGCCGTATGAGCCACGCCGTCGCCAGAAGAAGCTAAGGCAGAGAAGAACTCGATAGCTACGTAGCCCATCACAAACCACTTGGCTTTGATGGGGAAGGGGAAGGGAATGATGAACAGTCGCTCATTAGGGAAGGTCATGCCGAAGGCGAGGATCACTGCATAGACGGCACCTGAAGCTCCGATAGTGGTCCATGCGTTCAGGGCGCTGGCATAATGTTGCCCGTATTCGAGGACTGTGCCTATACCTGCGCCAGGTACAGATTCTGCGACTGTCATGTAGAAGGAACCGAACTGCGCAAGCTCCTGTAAGAGACCAGCGCCGATTCCGCAGGAAATGTAATAAAAAAGGAACTTCTTCGGACCCCATACATTTTCTATGACACAGCCGAACATCCACAAACCAAACATGTTGCTCAGGATGTGCATGAAATTGGCATGAAGGAAGAGGTAGGTTACCAACTGATACAAGTGGAAGTTGCTTGCCATGAAGAAGTGCAGACCTCCGATGTCGGCTAAATCGAATCCACGCATTTGCAGGACAAATGTCGCAAAGAAAGCCAGCAGATTGATGATCAGCAGGTTCTTGGTGATGGGGGGTATACGGAACATCATATTATTTACGATTTCACTATTAATGATTTACTATTCATTTTGCCTAATGGCCATTCTTGGGCGCAAAATTACGAAAAATATCTGTTTTATGCGCCTATTTGGGTCAGAATACAATGAATTTTTAATAAAATAGTTATTTTTTCTGATTTTTTGTTGTTTCTTTCAATAGTTTGTACTATATTTGCCAAAGATTTCAAACAAATATTTAGTTATTACTATTAATAATTCATTAAAATTATCTCAAATTATGAACAAAACAGAATTGATTGAGAAGATCGCAGCTGGTGCTGGTCTCTCAAAGGTAGACGCAAAAAAGGCTCTTGACGCAACAATCGCTTCTATTAAGGACGCTCTCGTTGCTGGTGAGAAGGTAGCTCTTGTTGGTTTTGGTACATTCAGCATTAACGAGCGCCCCGCTCGTGAGGGTATCAATCCTGCAACAAAGGAGAAGATTCAGATTGCTGCCAAGAAGGTCGCTAAGTTCAAGCCAGGCGCTGAGCTTGCTGATGCTCTCTAAATCAAATTTTGTCAATAAAAATTAAGGGGTTCCAATCGGAACCCCTTTTTGCTTGCCAACTTATTTAGGCTGCTTACCGATGTAGGCGAGAATACCGCCATCGACGTAGAGCACATGACCGTTAACGGCGTCAGATGCATGAGAAGCGAGGAACACAGCGGGACCTCCGAGTTCAGAAGGATCGAGCCAGCGACCTGCAGGCGTCTTGGCGCAGATGAATGAATCGAATGGGTGACGGCTACCGTCTGGCTGGCGCTCACGGAGCGGAGCTGTCTGAGGTGTAGCGATGTAACCCGGGCCAATACCATTACACTGGATGTTATACTCACCATACTCTGAGCAGATGTTACGGGTCAGCATCTTCAGACCACCCTTGGCAGCTGCGTAGGCAGATACAGTCTCACGACCCAGCTCTGACATCATGGAGCAGATGTTGATAATCTTACCCTCCTTGCGCTCCATCATCTCGGGGATAACTGCTGAAGAGCAGATGAACGGACCTACGAGGTCGATGTCGATGACCTGCTGGAACTCAGCACGCTTCATCTCATGCATAGGGATACGCTTGATGATACCTGCATTATTTACGAGGATATCGATGTTGCCAACCTCAGCGTGAATCTTCTCCACAAGAGCCTTGACAGCGTTCTCGTCAGTCACGTCGCATACGTAACCCTTTACATTTTCAATACCAGCCTCTTTGTAGTTTGCCAGTCCGCGCTCCAGAGCAGCGTCGTTGATGTCGTTGAAGATAATGGTCTTGATGCCGGCGGCTACGAAAGCCTTTGCAATGTTGAAACCGATTCCGTAAGATGCACCAGTGATCCAAGCGTTCTTACCTTCGAGTGAAAATAAATTTGCCATAATTCTGTTTGTTTTAGAAGTTGTTATTTTAAATCAGTGATTTTGTAAAAGTCTTGGTCGCCATAGTCGAGGTTCTCGCCGCCCATACCCCAGATGAAGGTGTAGTTGTGGGTGGCGGCAGCTGAATGGATGCTCCATTCTGGTGATAGCACGGCCTGCTCTCCCCGCATCCAGATGTGGCGTGTCTCCTCGGGCTCGCCCATGAAGTGGCAGATGGCCTGATCCTCGGGGATGTCAAAATAGAAGTATGCCTCCATGCGACGGCTATGAACATGGGCGGGCATCGTGTTCCACACGCTGCCAGGTGCCAATTCTGTCATACCCATCTGCAGCTGACAGGTAGGGAGTACCTGATTCACAATCATTTTGTTGATGTTGCGCTCATTCGACATTTCCAGCTCTCCCATGTGGGCAACCACAGCGTCTTGCTTGGTAATCTTTCGGCAGGGATAGACCGTATGCGCAGTGGTTGAGTTGAAATAGAACTTGGCAGGATTGGCTGCGTCGTTGCTGCTGAAGATAACATCACGTTCACCTCTTCCGATGTAAAGAGCCTCCTTGAAGTTGAGTTCAAAGACTTCGTCGCCTACTTTCACGCTACCTGCACCTCCCACATTGTAGATGCCGATTTCACGGCGCATGGTGAAAAAGTCGGTCTTCAGAGGGTCGATGGCTTCGAGCTTCAGTGCCTCACCAGCAGGCATAGCACCTCCAACTATCATACGGTCATACATCGAATAGACCATGTTCACTTCATTGCTGGCGAAGATGGTCTCAATGAGGAAATCGCGGCGCAAGCGGGCTGTATCGTAGTGCTTAGCGTCCTCAGGATGGGCCGCGTATCTGATGTTGTAGTTAGTCTTCATAAGCTTTTGATTTGTTATCTTAGTAGTTGGACGACTCGGATTCGAACCGGGAATGACAGAACCAAAACCTGTAGTGTTACCATTACACCATCGTCCAATGCGGTGCAAAGATAGTGAAAATTTAGCATACTGCCAAATTTTCACCCATCTTTCTTATTTTATAATCAGAAGGTAGTAGTTCTTTTTGCCTTTTTGGGCCAAAAGATACTTACCATCGATCAAATCTTCTGCCGTGATGGCACGATTCTGATCAGTGAGTTTCTCCTTGTTAAGAGAAACGCCTCCGCCTTGTACCATCTTGCGCATTTCACCCTTTGATGGGAATACGGGGGCTGCCGTAGTGAGCACCTCGATGGCAGGCTGTCCCAGCTGATCCTTGCCAATCTCAAACTGAGGCACACCGTCGAATACGTCGAGGAATGTCTGCTCGTCGAGCTTCTCCAGATTCTCTTTGGTAGACTTGCCGAAAAGAATGTTCGAGGCTTCAATGGCGGTGTCGAGAGCCTCCTGAGAGTGTACCATCACAGTAACCTCCTCAGCCAGGCGCTTCTGAAGGATGCGGCGACCAGGATCCTGCTTGTGTTCCTCTATGAGGGCATCGATCGTCTCTTTATCGAGTGAGGTGAAAATCTTGATATAGCGCTCTGCATCTTCATCGCTCACGTTGAGCCAGAACTGGTAGAACTTATAAGGCGTGGTGCGTGCAGGGTCGAGCCAGATATTGCCGCTCTCGGTCTTGCCGAACTTCTTGCCGTCGCTCTTGGTAATAAGCGGACAGGTGAGGGCGAAAGTCTCAACCTCGTTGCCCAGTGTACGACGGATCAGCTCCGTACCTGTGGTCATGTTACCCCACTGGTCGTTACCGCCCAACTGTAACTTCACGCCATAATGTTGGTAGAGATACAGGAAGTCGTAGCCTTGCAGCAACTGGTATGTGAACTCCGTAAAGCTCAGTCCGTCGCGAGCCGTACCGTTCAGACGCTGCTGCACACTCTCCTTAGCCATCATATAGTTGACGGTGATGTGCTTGCCCACCTCACGGGCAAAGTCGAGGAAAGTGAAGTCCTTCATCCAATCGTAGTTGTTGACCATGATGGCGGCATTGGGTTCTTTCGACTCAAAGTCGAGGAACTTGGCCACCTGCTTCTTGATGCACTCCTGATTATGACGCAGTGTCTCATCGTTGAGCAGATTGCGCTCCTGACTTTTGCCAGAAGGGTCGCCAATCATACCTGTGGCACCACCAACAAGGATGATGGGGCGGTGGCCGCAACGCTGCAAATGACGAAGCATCATGATACCGCACAGGTGTCCGATGTGCAGAGAGTCGGCAGTGGGGTCAGTGCCCAGGTAGGCTGTTACCATCTCCTTCTGCAGCAACTCTTCTGTTCCCGGCATTATCTGTGCCAGCATGCCGCGCCATTTCAGTTCTTCAACAAAATTCTTCATATATCTTATACCTTATTATATTATATACTAACATTTACCAGATTCTATGGCACTGGATCGTAGCCGCTTCCTCCCCAAGGATTGCATCTTAAGATTCGCCAGATGGCCAGCCCCAATCCCTTGATAGGTCCATGTTTCAGGATGGCTTGGCGGGCATATTCGCTGCAGGTGGGCTGAAACCGACAGGAGGGGCCAAGTAGGGGAGAGATGCACAGCTGGTAGAAACGGATAGGAAGTATCAGCAGCTGGGATAATATCTTGGAAAGCCACCTCATACCTTTGATGCTATTTTCTTCAGCAGACTGACAATCCGCTTTTCCACCTCTATCGTCGGACAGTGCTTATCCGAGAGCCACACAAACGCAAGGAGCAATTGCTTGTCTTCTTCGATGTGCCCGCCAAGCAGATGCTTGTTCTTGCGGTAGGCCTCGCGCACCTGGCGCTTCACCCTGTTTCTGTCGACGGCATGCTTGAAACGCTTCTTGGGAACACTGATCAGAATCTGTGTCTCAGCACAATCAGTCCGTCGCTCGGTCTTGGTATAGATGGCTCTCAGAGGATATGCTGCCAGCGACTGGCTGTCACCTTTATCGAAGAGCGTTTCTATCAGCTGCTTGCTGACGATGCGCTCCTGTTTCCTGAATGTCATAGGAGCCACCATCTTGTCTCTTAACCTTGTGTCTCCAGCAGATAGTGCAACAGGGCACCCGTCATGGAAGGATATTTCTCTGTGGGAGCCTCGATGTCCAGCCTGAGTCCTGCATCCTTGGCTGCCTTGGCAGTCGTAGGTCCGAAGGTAGCTATGGCAATCTCATCCTGCTTGAAATCAGGGAAGTTCTTTGTCAATGATTCGATTCCTGCAGGACTGAAGAAGATCAGCATGTCGTAGTCGAAGTTTTTCACCTCCTCAGGTGTGAAGTCGTTGCTCACTGTCTTGTACATGATGCACTCCTTGTGCTGCAGCTTCTTGGCATCGAGCTGTTTCGATAGACTGTCGTTATGCACATCGCTCATGGGCACGAGATACTTCTCTGTCTTGTGCTTCACCATCATGGGTACGAGATCGTCTACACGACCTGTCTCACCGAAGAATACCTTACGCTTACGGTACTGTACGTACTTCTGGATATAGAGCGCGATGGTCTCTGTCACGCAGAAGTATTTCATGTCCTCGGGTATGGTTACTCTCAGCTCTTTAGCCATGTTGAAGAAGTGGTCGATGGCATGGCGCGAGGTGAACACGATAGCTGTATAGTCCAGAATGCTCACTTTCTGAGCACGGAACTCCTTAGCGGTGATAGCTTCCACCTTAATAAAAGGACGGAACACCAGCTCTACGTCGAATTTGCTTGCTATATCGAAGTACGGCGACCTCTCACTGGCAGGCTTTGGTTGGGAAACCAGAATCTTCTTGATCATTTATGTCTTAAAAATTTACTTTCAAACTATTCGTGATAACCATCAGCGCAGTCCAAAGAACTGACAAAGGTATCATTTCGAGGGTGCAAAAGTACAAAATAATCTGCAGAAAAAAGTCTTTTTGTTTAAAAAAGATGATATACGACTTGTAAAATGTCAGTATTTTAACGAATGAAAGTACGAAAATGAAATAAAATGCGGCGTTTTGCACCGAAATCTGGAAATAGATGAGCAGGAGCACCAGTGGGAAGAGAAGCATACCCTCGATGGAGGTGATGAAAAGTAGCGACCCTAAGAATTGTAAGTTTTTCTTATGGTCGAAGAACGTCCTGTTTGCCACCGTGTACAATAGCATCTTCACGCAGAAGTAGGCGATGAATGTAGCCATATAGATGCCTAGCAGGGCGTACTCTGAGTCGAGAATGAAACTGTCGTTCCCGTTGCGTATCACGTAGAAGAAGTAGCTTAGCGCCAATAGCAGACATGTTACCACGGCGAACACAATCTGCATCTTGATTTCCAGACCCGTCTCCAGCAGCAGGTTCTTGGCTTTCGAGGGGTAGAAGAAATCTTTGGCCTGATGGAGCATGAATCCGGAGATGCGCGACATGACGAGCATGATGAAAAGGAAGCACAGCAGCAACAACCCTGTGATAATATCGTCGTTGTGCAGGGCATAGGGCACAGGGTCGCCTGCGACGCCAAAGCGCCCTGCGCTCACCTCCTCATGGTAGAGGGTGTCGTTCGAGAAGAAGTTCTCGCGGTAATATTGGGGGATATTGACCTTCTTCAGGTCGCGTGGTATCTCGTGCCCAGGCAGATGCAATGTATCGGGCTGCTCGCTGTAATGGATCTCTGCATGTCCGAACCACGCCTGTATGGCTGAGTCCTGCTGCGCTGGCGTAGCATCTTTAGGCAACAACCGCAGCACCTGATAGGGTGTCTGCGGTTTTGCCGGTTGCCTTACCAGTGAGTCAATGCTATTGAAACTGGAAGGTAGGTTGACGGTGATGCTATCCGGGGGCGTCATGTCTTATGATAGTCCGAAAGCCTGACGGATATCCTCCACACGATCGAGCTTCTCCCAAGTGAACAGCTCCACGTCTATGGTCTTTGTCTCGTGGTAGTGACTGGTGAAGGTTTTCTTCACGATTTCTGATTTGCGCCCCATGTGTCCGTAGGCAGCTGTCTCTGCATACATGGGCTGGCGCAGTTTCAGCGAGCGCTCAATAGCCTTCGGGCGCAGGTCGAACAGTGCTTCTATCTTCTTGGCTATCTCGCCGTCACTCATCTTGACATTGCTTCTTCCGTAGGTGTTGACGTAAATGTTCATGGGCTTGGCCACACCGATGGCGTAGCTGACCTGTACCAACATCTCATCTGCTACACCTGCTGCCACCATGTTCTTGGCGATATGGCGCGCTGCATAAGCGGCACTACGGTCTACCTTCGAAGAGTCTTTGCCTGAGAAGGCTCCGCCTCCGTGGGCACCCTTGCCTCCATAGGTGTCGACGATAATCTTACGACCCGTGAGGCCTGTGTCACCGTGAGGACCGCCGATCACGAATTTACCCGTGGGGTTCACGTAGTACTTGATATCCAGGCCGAAGAGGTCGAGCACCTTCTGAGAGTGGATTTGCTGCTTCACGCGGGGGATGAGGATATTGATGACGTCGTCTTTGATCTTGGCGAGCATCTTCTCGTCCTCGTCAAACTCGTCGTGCTGGGTCGAAACCACGATGGTATCGATGCGCTCGGGAATACCCTCGTCAGAGTACTGCACCGTTACCTGGCTCTTGGCGTCGGGGCGCAGGTATGTCATCTCCTTGCCTTCCTTACGGATATTGGCCAGTGTGCGCATAATCAGGTGAGCCAGGTCGAGACTGACAGGCATATAGCTCTCTGTCTCATTGGTGGCGTAACCGAACATCATGCCCTGGTCGCCAGCACCCTGCTCGTCTTCGTTGCCGTTGTCCACACCACGGTTGATGTCGGCACTCTGCTCATGAATGGCACTCAGGATACCGCAGGAATCACCGTCGAACTGATACTCAGCTTTAGTATAGCCGATACGCTTGATGGTGTTGCGGGCAATGGTCTGCAGATCGATATAGACATCACTGCTCACCTCTCCCATGATGACTACCTGACCTGTCGTAACGAAGGTCTCACAAGCCACACGAGCCTTGTCGTCGTAGGCCAGAAACTGGTCTAAGATGGCGTCTGAAATCTGGTCGGCCACTTTGTCGGGATGGCCCTCAGATACTGATTCTGATGAAAATAAATATGACATATTCTGAAATTTGGTTGCAAAATTAACACAATTTGGGCGAAATACCAAATAAAACCATAAAAATCATGCGAGCAATCTCTTGGAGAAATAATGCACGGGATACCAGACGGACAGGAAGCCGACAATCAGCACTGTGATAAAGACCAGCACGATATCTTCAGGATGCACGCTGACGGGGTAGGCATTGATGACGAAATTGCCGCTGCTTGAACCCAGTCCCACGATACCGAACTGCTGCTGTGCCCAGCATAATGCCAAGCCGAGAATGATACCGATGACGGCACCGATGGCAGAGATCATACGTCCTTCGAACAGGAAGATACGCACAATCTGGCGGTCGGAGGCTCCCAGGTTTCGCAGGGTGACCACATCGTCTTTCTTGTCGATGATGAGCATCGAGAGCGAGCCGATGATGTTGAAGCAGGCCACCATGAGGATGAACGTCAGGAAGAGATAGGCAATCAGCTTCTCTATCTTCATGATCTTAAAGGTGTCGTCCTGCTGCTCGAAGCGGTCTTTCACCACGAAGCGCTCACCGCAGAGCTGACTGATCTCGGCCTTTACCGCATCAAAGTTGCTGCCTGCCTTCAGACGGAGTTCGAGCGAGGAGAGCATCCCCTGCTGTGCGAAGAGTCTTCGGGCGAAGGCGATGCTCGTGAGGATATAGTTCTTGTCGTATTTCGACTGCTTCACATTGAAGAGCACGCCTGGCGAATATAGCTCATCTTCCTCGAAAGCCTCTTCGGGAGCAGTCATGTCGAGCTGCCCCTCACGGCGCGGCGCATAGATGTGCAGGGGCTCTTCGTAGTAGTAGCCTGTACCCAGCACTTCTGCCAGACGGATACCAGGGATGCCATAGTCCATATCGGCAGCATGAAGACTGAAATCGCCTTCGCCGATCAGGATCTCGTTGATATGCGTGAGCTGGGAGAAATTATCGTCGACACCTTTGATGACGACCATTGCCTGGCGACCGCGATAGATGGCGAGGGCCATGTCTTCTACGCTCTCAGTGGCTACCTCGATCTGGGGCAGCTGTCGTATCTGTGTCAGCACAGGGTCGTCGGCAGCCACAGTCTTACCCTCTTTGGGCATCACCTTCAACTGAGGATCGAAGGAGGTGAAGAAGGTAGCAACGAGGTCGTGGAACCCATTAAACACGCTGAGGGTGACGACCAAGGCCATCGTAGCCACAGCCACACCAACAACGGAAATGCCACTGATGACATTAATGGCATGAGTGGATTTCTTAGAGAATAAGTACCTCCGCGCTATAAAGAAGGGAAAGTTCATTTTTCACTTCTTCAACAGTTCATCGATGTGCTCGATATAGTCGAGAGAGTCATCGATGAAGAATCGCAGTTCAGGCACGATGCGCAGCTGATTCCTTACGCGCGTACCTAATTCATATCTGATAGCCTTGTTGTTGGCATTGACATTCGCCAGGATCTCCTCGCCCTTCTCGCTGGGGAAGATGCTCAGGTAAGCCGTACAGATACTGAGATCGGGTGAGATCTTGGTACGGGTCACGCTGATCATCGTGCCATGCGTGGCGCGGGTCTGCTGTTGGAATATCAATGAGAGCTCCTTCTGGAGCATCCGGGCAATTTTGTTCTGTCTTGTCTCTTGCATATCTTTTTTGTAAACTGTTTATTTCTTCCTAATGAGCGTCAGTCCATCTCTCAATGGCAGAATCACCTGCTCCACTCTGTCGTCAGCGGCGATATAGTCGTTGAAGGTCTCAATGCCCTGCGTCTGATGGTCATTGTCGTAGGCGTGGTCTACCACATGTCCGTCCCAGAGTGTGTTATCAGCAAGGATGAAGCCACCTGGTCGCAGAATACTCATCGTCATCTCGTAGCAATCGCGGTAGGTGCGCTTGTCGCCGTCCATGAACACCAGATCGAACGTGATACCGAGTTTCGGAGCCTCCTGGAGAGCATCGCCGATGATGAATTCAATCTTGTCGGCCACCGCAGAACCTTCTATCCAGGGACGCGTAAAGTCCTCCATCTCGTCGTTGATCTCGAAAGTGTAGAGTTTTCCGCCCTCAGGCAGTCCTTCTGCCATCGAGATAGCACTGTAGCCGCTGAATGTCCCTATCTCGAGCACGCGCTGGGGGCGTATCATGCTCACGAGCATCTTCAAGAGCCTTCCCTGCAGATGTCCGCTGGCCATACGTCCGTGAATGGTGTGGATATTGGTAGCGCGCCAAAGCCGATACAGGTACTCTGGCTCCGGCTCAATATGCTGCAAGATGTACTCCTCTAACTCCCTCTTCAAATTCTTAACTCTTAATTCTTCGCTCGGCTTTGCCGCTTGGCTCCGCCAAGAACTCTTAACTCTTAATTCTTCATTCTTCATTCTTCATTCTTAATTCTTAATTCTTTCATCGCTTCTATCGCTAATCTGTAGCTGTCGAGACCGAAGCCGCAGATGACACCCTGACAAGCTGCGGAGATCATCGAGTGATGACGGAACTCCTCACGACGATGAACATTAGAGATATGAACCTCGATGACCGGGCACTTCAGCGAGCGGATGCAGTCGTGAAGCGCGATACTCGTGTGGGTATAGGCACCGGCATTCAGCACGATGCCGTCGTAGCCCTCAAAGAATCCCACCTGCTGCATCTTGTCGATGAGTTCACCTTCGACGTTGCTCTGATAGTAGTCTATCTTCACGTCGGGATAGCGCTTATGCAAGTCTGCCAGGCAGTTATCCATCGACTCTGAGCCGTAGATGCCTGGCTCCCGCTGCCCCAGGAGATTGAGGTTCGGGCCATTGATTATCTGAATCTTCATACGGATGTTGATATATATCGTGTGCAAAATTACGGCTTTTTTTTGAAAAACAAAAAAAAAGTTGTAACTTTGCATAAAATATATGGGCAAGGACATGATCAGAGGCTATGTGCGCTACCTGAAGTTGCAGCGCGGCATGTCGGGCAACACGCTCGACGCCTATCAGCGTGACCTCCAGAAACTGCTCGACTACCTTGGGCGCGAAGGGAAAGATGTGCTCGAAGTGACCTTGGAGGATCTGCAGCACTTCGCAGCAGGTCTCCACGATATCGGCATCCATCCCCGTTCGCAGTGCCGCATTCTGAGTGGCATCCGCTCGTTCTACCACTTCCTGCTCCTCGATGGCTATCGCGACGACGATCCTACGGAGCTGCTCGAGTCGCCACAGATAGGCGAACATCTGCCCGAGGTGCTCTCCACGGCTGAGGTTGATCAGCTTGAAGCCTCCATCGATCTCTCGAAATGGGAGGGTCATCGCAACCGTGCCATCATCGAGACGCTCTTCTCTTGCGGACTGCGCGTCAGCGAACTCGTCAATCTGAAACTTTCCAGCCTTTATCTCGATGAGGAGTTTGTGCGCGTGCTGGGTAAGGGGAGCAAGGAGCGACTGGTGCCCATCTCCAAGCGTGCCATCCAGGAGCTGCACTACTGGTTCGACGATCGTAATCACATGAAGATCAAGCCTGGCGAGGAGGATTATGTGTTTCTCAACCGTCGCGGGGCTCATCTCACGCGCGTGATGATCCTTATTATGATCAAGCGCCAGGCAGAGTTGGCTGGTATTCAGAAGACCATCTCGCCCCACACCTTGCGCCACTCGTTTGCCACAGCCTTGCTCGAAGGCGGCGCCGATCTCCGCATCATCCAGGCACTATTGGGCCATGAGCGCATCGGCACGACTGAGATATATACCCATATCGACACTTCGACGCTCCGCAGCGAGATCCTGCAGCATCATCCCCGCAACATGAAGTGATCACCCAAGAATAATCCCCGCCGTTGAGCGGGGATTACTGCTTCTGTTATCTGTTTCTCGGAATATCGAAGATGAAGCGTGAGCCGTCGGTATAGCTCTCGTCGAGCCAGATCTTGCCGCCCAGCAGATTCACGATAGCCCTGCAGATGGAGAGTCCCATGCCTTGCAGCTTCTGGTTGTCGCCCATCTCACGGAAGGTGTCAAACACGTGATCCCTGCGTTCTTCCGGTATACCCTTACCCGTATCCGTTACACTGACACGTACATTGTTCTCGAAATCCGAGCATTTGACGGTGATAACGCCCTTGTCGGTATACTGTAGGGCATTATGTATCAGGTGACTCAGCAGTGCCTTGACAGCCTCTTCGTTGGTCTTGATCTCATAGCTGTCTTCCAGTTCTGTCTCGAAGAACATTCTCACGCCCTCTTTACATAATGGTCGCAGGGAGTCTACCATGTAGCGGCAGAGATAGTTAGGCGACCAGAGATAGTTCATGGGCAGCGACTTCTTGCTCTCGTAGTAAGCCAGTTCCGACATCTCGTCGATCAGTTTGGTGATGGTCTTCGAGTTGTCCTTGATGATCGTGCTCAGCTGCTCGCGCTCATCAGGGCTGATGTCATATTCCCTGGAGCCCAGCATGTCTGAGAATCCCGCAATAGGACTCAGTGGCTGGCGCAGCTCGTTGGTGATGCTGGTGATGAACTCGTTCTTCATGTCGAAGGCTTTCTCTGCTTTCTGGAGGGCCTTGTCTGATTCTGCCAGCTTCTTCTCCAGCAGCTTCACGCGCTGGTGGCGCTGCCAGATGATGAGGATGAAGATGATGAGGATGGCAATGGCGACGGTGTACGACAGCAGGCGCTTCAGCTTGCCGTACTCGCCTTCCAGCAACTTCTGTTCCAGCTTCATGCGCTCATTATTCATCTGCACATAGCAGCTGGCCACCACATTGCCGTGAGATACCAGCACGATTGAGTCGTTGATCTTCTTGAATCTGGCCATCTGCTCGTAGGCATCCTTGTCTTTGCCCATACGGTGGTAGATCACGGCCATACGCTCTGCCTGCTTCTCGGGCGAGAGATCCTTGCAGAGGCGCATCGCCTCGTCGTAGTTGCCGTTCAGGATATGGTAGTTCACCTCTACCACAGGCTCCACCGTGCCGATGCCGTCGGTCTTCTTCAGCTCCATCAGCACGTTATAGATGCTGTCGTAGAGCTCCTTGTTGTTCTTGTTGAAGGCAAACTGGCTGATGCGGAACAGGGCTCTGCCCTTGTGGATGGGAGCCACGTTGGGTTCTGCCAGTATCTGGCGGGCATACTTCAGTCCTGCCTTCTGATCCTTGCGGTGGTTGGCAATCTTCATCAGCTCCTGCAGGTCGTCGCCAGCGCTCTCATTGGGGAAATATTTGTGGAAGAAGGTAACAGCCTTCTGGAATCCATCCTCGGCAGCCTGATAGTCCTGTCGCTGGAGCGAGATGCTGGCTTTGGTGTGCAGGGCGATATAGCTGCCCCAGAAACTGTTCTGGTCGATGGCGTATTGCTCGATCATACTGGCTATCTCCTCTGCCTTGGCGTAGTTCTGGTGGGTAGCCTCGAAGATGGCCTGATTTCCCCAGGCTTTATAGAATATGCGCTCTGCTCCCTGCTTCTGGCTCTCTGCCTTCAGCTGCTCGGTGACTTTCATGAACTGCTCTATCTCGTTGGTGCTGATAAGCCGCAGCATCTCAGCCTGTAGTTTTGTCAATTCAGTGCTTTCACTGGCCATCACAGGCAGACTCGTCAGGCAGAATACTGTCAGTAATAAATGGTTAATCCATCGTTTCATAAATACCATATTTTATATACCTAAATTGTTATTGTTCATGCTAAGATGGTTGCAAATATACTTATTTTTTCTGATTTTTACTTGCTTTTTTGCGGAAAAATGCATACCTTTGCATAATATTACTATAATATTCGCTTTATGATGACTAAAAACGAGGCTTATATAAATAATATAAGGTGGCAGCAGTTTCTGTTTCCCATATTGGTTTTATGCTTGTCATTCTCCCCTTCAGGCGCCTTGGCTCAGACAGGAGGCAGCAGGGTCTATACCGAAGATCGTCCGCTCGTCTATGAAGATGTGGCGACTTTAGCACCCTATTCCTTCCTCAACGAAGAGGGCCAGCCCGATGGCTATAACATCGAGCTGGTGAAGTTGCTGCTCAACGAACTCAATATCCCCCATGTCATCAGACTGAAGCCCCTCAAGGAGGTCATGAATGATCTCAAGGCGCATCAGGCTGATCTCGCGATGGGACTGGCTGCAGGTATCAGCTCCCTCCCCGCACACTTAGGGCATGATGCCATCGTCCTCTCCACCCAGAGTGTCGTCACGCCGAAGAGCAAGCCTGTCACGATCAAGAATTTCCGCGATCTGAGCAAGCCGGGCACAAAGGTCATCGTCGGTGATTCCAGTTTCTGCCATCAGCTGATGCTCGACTTTGACTGGGATGATCATATCGTGGTAACCAAGAATCTCCGGGAGTCGATCAAGCAGGTGAACGACCAGCAGGAAGGACAGATCGTAAGTAGTACGCTTTCCCTGAAATGGCTCATCAAGCAGTATCAGTTGGATAAGGTGGAACTGACGCCCGTCAACATGCCTCACGGCGAATACAGATTCATGTCGCACGATCAGCACCTGCTCCATCAGCTCGATGAGGCTTATTCCAGACTCTTCACCGCCGACAAGCTGGAGCCGCTCGAGAACAAGTGGTTCTATCCCGATCGCGAAGAGCCGCAGCCCCCTGCATGGGTGTGGTATCTGGTAGTCTTGGCACTGCTGCTGCTGGCTGCCGCCGTCGCCTATATCGTGATCTACAGACTGAAGGACCTGCGCGTCACGGCGGCTAACAATAAGCTGAACCGCCGCCTGGCACTCATCATCGAGACCTGTCAGGTGCGCATCTGGACTTATCATGTGGACCGTAAGGAGTTTGCCTGGCACAACGAGAACGGAAAGGTGGCCTGCACCTACTCCTTCGACGAGTTCATGCTGCGTTACAACCAGCACGACACCAATCTGCTGAAGGATGCCATCGACCGTCTGGTGAATCAGAATAAGGATGCCCGAGGCCACGAGGAGGAAGAGCTGAAGCTCGAGCTCCAGGCCAAGGATGTGGAGGGTGGCGACGACAGCGTCCGCGATTTCGTCGTTGTGCTCTCTGTGCTGAGTCGCGACATAGACGGGCGCCCCACGGTCATTATCGGCACCAAGAAGGATGTCACTGCTGCGCGCGATCTGCGCAAGGTCAATGCAGCGCGCTCGCTGCGCTACTGGTCGATGTTCTATACGCCCGACTCGGGGGTTATCTTCTTCGATAAGCAAGGCTGTGTCACGAATGCCAATGTCATGGCCTGCGAGATGTATCAGTGCGACATCGACGAGAAGGTCAGTGCCCATACCCACCTCAACGACTGGTTCCATACCGGCTTTACCGATCTCAGAGAAGCCGACGGGCATCATGCCACCAGCGATGTGGGCGACCAGCAGATAGAATACATGCTGAAGACAGTAAATAACGATCGTGGCAGTCTGCTGGGGGTCTTCGCCTTCTGCCGCTATCTGGCTGCCGTCGTCGTTCTCTTCGCCTTCGTGCTCGAGGCATCGGCACAGGCTCTCTCCGAGCGATACAACCGTCAGCGCCCCGTCGTGATCGTCTGCGACAGGGATCTGAAGCCTTACGAGTTTATCAACGACGCAGGCGAGGCTGCAGGCTGTAACGTCGAAATCGTCAAGGCGGTGCTCAACAAGCTTGATCTGCCCTATAAGTTTGTGATGAAGGAGAGGCATGTGATGCAGATGACCTTCGAGAATAGCGGTACCGACCTGATTCTCGCCAATGGCCACCAGCAGGGCGGGTCTTTCTATGTCTCCAAGAATGCCATCAACTTCTTGCCCATTGGAAATGATTCACTGCTCGATATCCATTTCGTCGGCAAGGATCGTCAGCTCGTCGATCAGATGAGCGCCCAGTATGATTTCCTGCGCCAGCGAGGCGATATTGCCGCGATCAGGAACCGCTGGCTGCATCCCGAGCGCGTCGGGGCAGAGTCCACGCCTCCAGTGGTCTATATCATGATCACTTTGCTGTTGCTGGCTGCCGTCCTCTATCTGCTTTCCGTCCTGGTGCGGGGACATATCCGCAGGATGAGCTCCAACTCCGGCGAGGTGCAGCGTATCATGTACAAAGCGCTCCACATGGGAAATTACGACGTGATGCAGTACGACATCGCCCGCAACCGCATCACCAATCAGTATGGCACCATCCTGCCCGATGACGGACTGACCCTTGAGGGTTACATACAGCGCATCGACCCCAGCCAGCGGGCGGAGTTCTCACAGAAGATGCGAAGTCTGTTGGAAGGCCGTGAGCGCCATTTCGAACTGAACAAGCGCTGGAACCACGGCACTGAGGAGTCGCCCGAGTATCACTATTTCCAGGGGCATGCTATCTGCGAGCTCGACAAGAAGGGGCGCCCTGCCTATGTCATCAATGCCGTCAACGATGTGACGCAGGAGACGAAGGAGGTGCTCTCTGCCCGCGATCTGATGTGCTGTTACAAAGTGCTGTTGAGTAATCCTTTCGTCGCTATGGCCTTCTACGATAAGAGAAGTGAGGTGATCGATCAGAACGACGCCATGCGGAAGTTCGGCGATGCCAAGGCCTCGAAACATGTCCAGCCCCTTTACAATGCCAAGGGCGAGATAGCCTGCTTCTTCGTTTCCAAGCCCCTTTCGGGCAGCGACGAAAAGGCTTAGGTCACTTGAACTGGAACAGGTGGATGAATCCCGTTGTGGTAAACACGTCGAGCACCACCTCCTTCAGCCCTTTGATGTAGAGGCTGCAGCCGTTGGCGCGACAACGCTGGTTGATGGCCATCAGCATGCGCAGTCCGCTCGAAGAGATATATTCCAGTCTGCTGCAGTCGATCACGATCTCCGTATCCTTGAGGTCGAAGAGTGGTTCTATTTCCTTTTCTGTCTGTTGAGTCACCGAGGTGTCGAGCCGTCCGTCAAGGATCAGCGTCGCCTGGTTGGCGCTCTCTTTTCTGATGGTTGCTTCCATTGCTATACTAATTTTTGATTCTTCTTAATGTCTTTGGTCATCGTCAGCACGTTCTGGCCGTTCTTGCGCTCATAGCTGAAGGTGTCCATATAGTGGCGTATCAGGTGGATGCCCAGACCGCCGATGGTCTGGTTCTTCACGACGCGTTTCACGTCGACCTCCTCGCTGGTGGTGGGGTCGAATGGTAAGCCGTCGTCGCGCAGCTCGAAGGTGATGGTTTGCTCGTCGGCAAACACCTCCAGCAGGATGGTTGAGCGCTTGCCCTCGGGGAAGGCGTAGTTCATCACGTTCACCACAGCCTCCTCGATAGCCAGGTTCACGCCAGCCGTCGTCAGCTCGTTGAAGCGCATATCCTCGCAGATGCTGCCCACGAAGATGGCCAGTGCCGGCACCTCCTGCACATTGTTCAACAGCGAGATGCCTCGGTGGTATTTATGAGGTGTCTGTCCGCCATTATACTTGATGGCGAGCAGCGAGATGTCGTCGCTCTGCGGGATGCCGCCCACGAAGGTGCGCTCTGCCTGGCGCATCTTCTGCACAAACGTGCGCGAGTCGAGATGCTCTGCCGACAGGCGGAGTGCCTCTTCACACATACGGCCTTTGCCGAAAGGCTGGTGCTCCGTCGTCTCTGCCTCCGTATAGCCGTCGGTATAGAGGAAGAGGGTCGTGCCCTTGTCGATGAGCGATCGCTGCTCCGAGTATTCCCAGTCGTCGCGCAGTCCCAGCGGTATATTGTTGTCTGCATTCACGAATCGGGTGTGGGCACCACCCACCAGCACGGGCGGCTCGTGGCCTGCATTGGTGTAGAGCAGATGGCCCGTCGAGAGGTCGAGCACACCCATGAAGAGCGTGACGAACATGAACGAGTCGTTGCTCTGGCACACCGAGCGGTTCATGGATTCCACGATGAGCTTAGGCGAGGTGTGCGTCAACGATGCACTGCGGAACATCGAGCGCGCCACCGCCATCACCAGCGCTGCCGGCACACCCTTGCCCGACACGTCGCCGATGCTGAAGTAGAGCTTGTCGTCGCGGATGAAGAAGTCGAAGAGGTCGCCGCCCACCAGCTTGGCCGTCACCACCTCGCCGTAGATGTCGATCTCGTTGCGCTCGGGGAATGGCGGGTACACCTTCGGCAGCATCTGCTGCTGTATGTCGCTGGCAATCTTCAGCTCCTGCTCCAGCGCCACCTTCGAGGCCGTCGTCTCCTGCAGCTCGTTGACATACTTCGACAGTGAGAACTGCATGTTCCTGAAGGCCGTGCGCAGCGAGTCCACCTCGCGGCTCTTCACCTCGGACAGCTCCACGCCGAAGTGCCCCTTGGCCACTTCGCCGGCAGCCGTCACGAAGCGTCCCAGCGGTCTCATGTTCTTCAAGATCAGCTGGTGGCACAGCAGATAGCAGATCATCAGTCCGATGCCGAACACGACGAGGATGAGACAGGCCAGAACGTTGCCGTTATGATAGATAATCGCTGAGGGCACCACGATGGCCACCGTCCAGTCGGCATATTTCACATACGAGTAGAACACCCACGAGTCGATGCCGTCGTTGGGCAGTCGGCAGATGCCGCTCTCGCCTTTTAGCATCTTGCGCACCATCGCGTCGTCGAGGGTGTCGGGAGTCAGCGCAACGACGTCCTGGAGTCTCCGTCTCAGCACGCGCGCATTGTTAGGATGGATCAGGTAAGTACCGTCACTGTCGATGATGAAGCTGTACGACTGGTCCTTGAATCCCTCCTCGAATTGCTCATGGTTCTGGCGGTCGATGCGCTGATGGCGCTCTCTGAGCCACTCCAGCGACACGTCGGCTCCCAGCATGCCCACCTTGCGCCCCTGGCGGTCGTGGATATGCGTCAGGTAGCTCGTCGTCAGCTGCCTCGAGGCTGCACGGTCGAAGTAGGGTGGGGTCCAGTCGCCCTCGGGATTATTAAAGGCACCCCTGTACCATGTGTGTACCAGGTAGTTGGGGTGATTCTCGTTCATCTGCCTGCCTTTGATCACGTCCGCCGTGTCGCGCCAGGCATAGATCTCAAAGTTATGGCCTTTCTGGGGGAAGACGTCGGGCTCGAAGATGAGTCGGCAGCTCGACATATACTTGTTCTGTCTCACCATGCGCTCCAGATGCTCCTGCAGCTTGTCGGGGTCGTCGATGTCGCGCTCTACGTCGTTGATATTGTTGATGGCAGCCACGTAGACGTCCGAGAGCACACCCCTGATCCTCTCATTCGAGTTGAAGAGGATGCTCTCATAGCGCGATTCGGCCTCACGAGCCATACTCTCTCTCGTGACCAGGTAGATGCCGCACATGATGGCTGCCGATGTCAGCAGCAGTACCGCCATGATCCTGAGACTCAACCTGTTTGCAAACGTCCATTTCTCCATTGCCCTGCCAGTTTTCTTGTTAGTTACGTATAACTTATCATTCTTTCTTTTTTGAATTGTCAATGATGATTAATTTCTCCGCAAAAATAGACAATTTTTCCCAAATGTGCAATTTTTTTAGCCGTTTTTCACGTTTTTACCCTTAGATAACAGCCAAAAAGCAAAATTTTGCCAGTTTCCCCGCGAATAGCCCCTCACCGCGAGTGCTCCCCGCCGCTCTCAGCTCTGCCGCAGCCCCCGGGTCTTGGCGCAGCCCTCGGGTCTGGCGCCAAAGTACAGTCGCCTGCGACTTTACTTTGGGGCCTGACCCCAGCAACCACTGCGCACCTGACTTTACTTTGGGGCCTGACCCCAGCAACCACTTACGGATTCACCGGTCCGTCGCCAGCGTCGTCGTTGGTTGGACCATCACCAGGATCAGAGGTAGAGCCGCCATTGCCTTCTGTGCCAGACTTCAGACGGGCTACTGCTGTGGCGATAGGAAGCAGAGTGGTGACAGTCTTATTCTTGCCGTCGATGACAACCTTCTCCGTATCGATGATGTTACGCAACTCCAGGGAACACTGGTCCTTGAAGGCCGGACCGGCCAGGTTGTCCAGCTTCGACTGGTTGGGGATGAATCGGATGTGGATGGCTTTTACCACCTCGTTGGGGTTCAGACCCTCCATCGCGGCGATGTTCTCTACCGAGGCCTTCGCCTCACAGGTGGGTCGGAAGATACCCAGTTCGCCAAGCTGAACGGGGATGCCCTGTGCCACCAGCTCGGGCAGACACTCGGTGACCATCGACAGCATGTTCTCAATGTCGCCACGCTTGTACTTCGAGCCGTGGTCGATCAAGTGCTGGGCGAAACCACGGATGGTCAGCGTCTTCTGCATGTCCACCTCGGGATAATACTTGCCGTAACCGGCGTTCTTTGAATTCTTGTTCTGCCTCAGGTTAATACCCATGACAGGATTGTTGACTAATGCCATAAGAAATTAAACATTAAAGATTAAACCATAAAATGTGGGCTATTCGAGCCCTGCGCGCGCTGTGACGAGGTACGTGCCTCGAGGGGTTCGAGCTACGTGGGTCGCGGCCGTCGAGCTACGTGCCTCGTCGCCTTCGAGCCTCTTCCTCGCTTATCACAATGCAAAGGTACGACATCCTGGCGGCCTCCTTCGCAGTTACTCGATGCTGTCCGAAATAAACCCGTCTGGCCGAGATAAGCCGCGCTAATCGTCAACATCGATACAATATCTATCAGCCAGGAACTTCACCACTTTCGGGGGCAACACCCTGTCCTTAAGATCCAGCCCCATGGCCTCAAGCTCTACCTGGTTGGCTCTCATCCATTTCCGCAGCGTGTCGAGGCTCACCCCCGCCGCCATTGCCAACTCACTCTTCGACTTCGCTTTCATATCATCCCTAAATTTAAAATTATGTTCTTTTGTCTTTAGCCCCATCAGGGTGACAGTGGTGACAGTATAGTCACAAGATTTCTCATGCGTACCGCGTATAAGCGTGTGCGCGGTACGCGGGGAGTTTTCAGAATATACCGACACCCCTGTCACCCTCCTCCGACTCGTCGGCAGGCCGGGCATCGTCAGCAAGCAGCTGTCTGCGCGCCTCCTTCTCTGCCTGCGACAGAGCCACCACCCGGTAGCCGCGCTTGCCGTGTGAGCGGTGCGGCACGAAGTGCAGGGCGCGCATGGCCTTGCCCACGTCCTCCACCTTGAAGCGCATCGCAGGACAGTCGCTGATCGCCTTCAGAATCTGGGTGGCCGAGAGCAGCTCGCCCTTCTCGCCCTGTCCGGGCTCACGGAAGTACTCGCAGATCGACTCCTGCACGGGGTCGGGTGTCACGAACGCCTCGTTGTGCGCCTCCTGCGCCTCCTCGTCATCACCCTCCAGCCAGTAGCGGAAGCCCTGCCGGTAGAGCGCGTAAGCCTGGGCGAAGATACCGGCGTGGTCGAAAGGGTGCGTGCGCGGGTCGCGGATGCTCTCCACCTCGAAGGGCATCCAGCGGCGGTTGCCCGTGCGGTCGTTCAGGAACTCCTTGTTGTTGCCCGTGCCGCAGCATGAAGCCACGTGGGGCATATGCTCCGTATAGTGGCCGTAGGGCCGCCGCTCGTCGATGGCGGGCGTGGTCACCACCGACTTCATCTTGTTCTGCTCGCTCCGCGTCATCGTGTCGAGCTCCTCATAGCACACCAGGCCGTACTGCGACATCGTGATTAGGTCGTCCTTCTCTATCTGGCTCGCGTTGATCTTGATGCGGAAGTACTGGCGCAGCTCAGGGGGCAGGAGCATGCTGAACCAGGTGGTCTTGTAACTGCCCTGACGACCGATCAGCACCAGCACGAGGTGGTTTACTACCTCGTCGTCGACCCAGCTCGCCACCATCGCCACGAGCCACTTCCTGAGCATCTCGTAGAACAGGGCCTGCTCCTTGATGCCGCCCGCGATGGTGACTCCCACCGACAGCTCCATGATATAGTCCTGCCCGTCCCAGGGTGGCAGGCGGTTCAGGTAGTAGATGAACGGATGGTAGGCGGGCACATAGCCCGAGTCGATCACGAGGTCGAGATCCGTCTTGCACACCGGCTTCACGCTGAAGAGGACGTTGCGCAGCGTGTTGCGCAGGCGTTCGCTCATCGGCTGCCAGTCATCCCTGACGAACTGTGCCAGCTCACTGTTGACGCAGAAGGCGTCATTCGGAGGTATCCGCGCCTCCACCCATCCCTTCACCATATTGTAGCGCAGGTAGACGTGCCCGTCGAGGAACGTCTTGATCTCCTCTGGCGTGGCATACACCTCGCGCCAGTTCTTCTTGTGTTCTTTTTCCTGCGTGCCGTCCCCCTCGGCAGCGGATTTCTTCTTTTTCTTCTCTGCCATAAACTTATGTCTCTTATGTTCTTTTTATCTAAAGAAATATGTTCTTTTGTTCTTCTGTCTAAAAACTGCCACGAAGGTACGACATTTCAGGCATGTCTGCAAGCAATTAACTAACAGAAATCCTTGTTAATAACCGTTAAGAATCGGTGGTTCCATATTTGTTTATAGCATCCTGGATGGTCTGGAATGAGGCATCGAGGTTGGTATGACTGGCCAGCCAGCGGTAGAGGTCGTTTCGACAGTAGGGTTTTCTGAAAACACCATCGCCCGACTGTAATAGCCGGGCGATATGCTGATAGATAAGCTTCTTGGTTCCTCTGGGAAGATCGGGCTTGAAGTCGAGCCGGAGGATCTGGCTGGGCAACTGGTCGGGGTTCTGCAACAAGGGACTGAGCTGACGGATCAGCTCTTTGTAGGCCCCATAATACTCGTCACGGAAAAAGTTCGCCAACAGGCGGACGGTTTTGATCTTACGTTTCATTTTCCTTGCTTTTGGGCGAGGCACTCCCAAAGCAAGGCAAGAAAAAAAAGGATACTCCCTCAATCTCTGGGAGTATCCTCTCAAATTAAACTATTATACTGTTGTTGTAATTATTTCATGGTGCAAAAATATATGATCCATCCGAACTTTGCAACTTTCACACTCTCTGAGACATGTTATTTATTAATTATTCACACACAAAGCCATGCATTTCATCATTTTTTCAGTCTTCATTTGATTTTCTTGCATAAAAACACAGAGGAGCAATGTGTAAACTCTTGCCAAAGTCAACTGTGAATATAGCATCTCGAGCGGGCATGGCGGGCATGGACGATACATTTTTTTGCGAATTAATGCTTTTATTTGAAAATAATTCGTATATTTGCACCGAGAATATTGTAATCCCCCCCCAAAACGACAAGATTATGGCCGCAATAACGAATGAAGAGACTGAGAAGCTACGGCAGCAGCTCGAGGTGAAGCGTGATGAAATCAAAGCTATCTGCGAAAAACTCATCAAGGGCGGCGCCAAAGACGAAATCCCCGACGACTTTCTGGACCATCTGTTATATTGAGTAAAGAGTTAAGATGCTGTACGTCTGCTATTCCATCAACGACTTGGCCGTCATGGAAGCCGGCATCTCGATGCTGAGTTTCCTGATGAACAACCCCGGTTATGAGCCCGAGGAGCTGTTCTTCATCGACTATGGCATCAACTCTGCCAATAAGAAAACCCTGAATGGTATAGCAGCCCAATACGGCCGACGCATCACCTACCTCCAAGGCCGTCCCGTGACCGATATGATCAAGCGCCAGTTCCCCAACCTGAAGGCTTGGTTGGGCACGATGGCCCCCAACGCCAAGGCGTTCTTGGATAAGATTCTGCCGGAGTACGTGGAGCGGGTGCTCTTCCTCGATGCCGACACATTGGTGATGGGGTCGATAGAGGGACTGCAGCACTTGGACATGCGCGGAGCCGCCCTCGCCGCCGTGCCGCAGAACTGGGTGTCGGCGAGAGTCCGAAGCGGAGAAATCAGGCTCTACTCCGGCAGTTCCTTCTACTTCAACTCCGGTGTGCTGCTCATCGACCTCGCCGTCTGGCGGCGGGAAGACTGCCACAGCATGGTGATCGATATCCTGCACAAGAAGAAACTGCTCTACTCCGCAGACCAGACGCTGTTGAACAATGCTGTCCCCGCCCGCCTGCAGTATCAGTTGCCGCTGAAATACAACCATCTGACGCACTACATTCATCCCCGTCAGGAACGGTCCTACCTAAGCGAAGACTATATCCATACGGCGGAAGAGATAGAGGAGGCCATCCGGCACCCCGTCATCATGCATTGCACGAGCGGCGACCACCAGGCCCGACCCTGGCACAAGGGCTGCTGGTCGTACCGCAAGGAGGAATACCTGCGCTACAAGGCTCTGTCGCCCTGGAAGGACGTACCGCTCAAACCCGACTACAGGAAGACGCAGCAGCGAAAGGGCTTCCTCAACAAAGGCATCAAGCTGATGTACTGGATGCTGTCACGGCAGCCGTCGTATCGGTTGTCGTCACTCTATACGAAATACTTCTGGGCGTTGGTGAGGTTGGGACGCAAGATCGTGAAGCCGCCACCCGAGCTGGGAGAATGGATAGAAGATTAACAATCATACAGTCTGTAATATGGCAAACGACGCAAGAGAAGAGAAAATTGAGCAGCTGAAACAGCAGCTCGAGGAAAAAAGAGAAGAAATCAGAGCTATCTACGACAAGTTGATGGAGGCTGGCGAAGAATACCCGCTTTATCAGATCCTTGGCGAAGTGTCAGGGGGGCTTTTCCCAATTTTATAGCATCACTGGAAATGGATTATAGAGAAGTAAAATTATACGATGAGCCAAGGACGCTTTGCCAGTCAGAATACGATTGGCCTGACGGCGAACCGGAAATGTCGGATTTTGAATCTGCATTCTTGTGTGGGCTGATAAAGAAAAAGAGACCTCATAAGATTGTGGAAGTCGGAGTTGCTGCAGGCGGAACAACTGCGATCATATTGAAATGTATCGAGCTGTTGGACATGCAACACGAATGCGAGATGTTCTCTGTTGACATATCGGAACGTTTCTACAGAGGGGCTGGAGAAAGAAGCGGCTATCTGGCCGACGCGTTGTTACATCAACGAGGTGCCAGTTTTAAGCACACCTTCCTGCTTGGGAAACTGCTGCCGGAGGTGATTGACCAAATAGGCAGTGATATCGACTTCGTCATCTTTGACACCAAACATGTCATGCCCGGTGAAATACTTGACTTCCTTTCGATATATCCCTACCTGAAGCCTGGTGCAACAGTTGTCTTGCACGATATTGCCCTCAGCCATTATAACAGGCCAACCCTCTTCGCCTATTCCAATCAAATACTATTAAGGTGCATAGTGGCCGACAAGTACTTTATGTACGACGAGAGCAGCCCCTTTAGGTATCCCAATATTGGAGCCTTCGACATCAATGCCGACACTGCGCAATCGATCAGTGATATTGTCCATGCGCTGACAATCAACTGGGGATACCGTCCAACCCCTGCATCCTTAGAAATCTACTGCAAGCATTTTGAGCGGCATTACGGAAAGGAGACGGCCTCTCTGTTCACCACCATCCAAAAGATGCAGGAACATACATACGAGAAGATATTTGGGGCTTTTTTAGGAAAATCCCTTAATACCCGCCCAGAAACTTCGACGACAGATTCTCCCTCTGGTCGCTCAAGCAGAAGATGAAGCCCAGACCCTATTTCTTCGCCCTCTGGGCGCAAAAGATCTACTACACATTTCACGGAATCAGAGCCCACATTGTTCC
>JAEEGJ010009016.1_pt1 | contig 27055 bp, 21 predicted proteins | sample 8958761 | NCBI WGS metagenome assembly JAEEGJ01 (sample SAMN16246546, study PRJNA631951) | gut metagenome | biome: gut microbiome; feature: rumen; material: RS-attached | host: Bos | place: Iran: Karaj | collected 2018-10 | reverse complement strand
TGTTCTGAACATTGACCTTAGCGGAATGGAAAACATTGAAGGCTGCCGCATCAGCATTACGGATGGCTTTGGTCGCCCTTGCTTGGATAGGTTTATCCGAGGAGAGGGGAATGTGCTTACTATAGGCGTTTCTGGATTGAAAGCTGGGGTGTATTTCTATCGAGTTTACAATGCTGAAAAAGAACTATTAAACGGAAAATGGATAAAACAATAATTCAATGAAAACAACAAGACTTTTCACCCTGCTTGCGCTCCTGCTGATGTTTGGGACCAAGGTCATTGCGCAGGTGTGGGAACACTCTATTCCTTATGATATGTCAGATGAGGAAATGACGCATCAGTATTGTGCCTACGAATTGTCGGACGGGAGAATTATAGTCTGTTCCGCTCGTTGTTTCCAAAGCGGAATGGGGTCTAATTTCTACCCACCCCATCCTGCTATGATTACCTTGTCGCCTGACGGGGAGGTACTTGCGGAGAATGACTTTTTCAAGCCTGGATATTGGGGCGCATCTTATTACCCGTATGTGTTTGAGAACTCAGACGGCGAGGTGTTTGCATTGATGTCATATAGTCCTGATCATGATACGGCATATTTCAACTATTATCAGAATTATGACAATCCACCAGTGGATGCTATTCTAGGATTTTACAAACTTGATGACCAATTACAGATAGTGGAAAGCCATGAATACAGCTATCCTATCGACAACTTCGAGGCTAGAGACTATCAAGGATGGGCTTGGTGGTGCTGTTATTATAGCGGAAACATATTTATCCATTCGGCAATTGTTGACGAGAACAACATTGTGGGTGCTTACACCAAGAATGTCAGCTTTGGCCATCAGCCGCTTCAAGGCTATGATTCCTTGTTCTTTTTCAGAATGAACTTTGAGGGTGAATTGCTTTCGAATGTCGGTTACCAAATGATTACTTCAGGCAGCCCTTGGCAAGAAAAACTGATGCGCGAACAGCTCATACCAACTGATTTCGGCTATATCTATTACAATCCCATGCCGCCGTATTATTTTGGCTTTTCTGATGGCAATGAAAAAGCATACGACGACGGAACTATCTTTTATTTAGATAAAAATTTCAATGTCATAAAACACAAGGCTTTTCGTCAACCTGACGGACACGAATGGGAAGATAACTATTTCGATAACATGGCCATAAAGCGCAGTGGGCATAATACAACATACGTTGCCACGCAAACCAGGGCCAATTATGACCAAACATACGAGGACTGCCGTCTGTATGAGTTTGATGATGACATTGAAGGTGTTCAAAACAACGCGCCTATCATTCGCCAGATTGAACGAGGAACCAATGACTGGGACATTGTGGCGCTGAGTAGAGCCGTAGATGCAACTGATAACAACACATTGCTGTTCTGTTATTCTATGGCGTGTGGAATATCAATGTTAAACGATTCATGGGTTGTGATAGAACGGCTTGATGAGAATTTTGAAAACATATCTACGGTGTATTACGGTAAAGGTTCCGACAATTTGTTTTGCTGGGCGGAAAGTATCACTACGACAAAAGACGGCGGCGTTCTTATAACGACTGAAACAAAAAACATCGATAATCCACAGCAACGATGGACAACGGTCACCAAGTTCTCCGCCGAGGCTTTTATGGGCATCGATGAAGTCCACGACAACGGCCTGAAAGTGGCCATCGCTTATCCCAATCCAGGCGGCAAAGTGCTGAATATCAGGACGGGGTTGAAGGATGCGCGGGTGGAAGTGTACGACATGAACGGCAGACTCGTCCACAGCCAAGCTCTCACGGAGAATGTGACGGCGATTGATGCCGGAGGTTGGGCTGAAGGAGTTTATGTTTGGAAGGTGATGGCCGAGGGAAAGGAAGTGGAAAGTGGGAAATGGGTGAAAAAATGAGCTTTTTATAACCAAATTTTGGTTATTTTATAGAAATGCGTATCTTTGCGGCGACAAAACTTCAAGAAATGAATATCGATATCTATTTGAATATGTCGTCGGTGCCTGCTGGAGCTATCCTGTATAGGATTGCTCAGCAGGAGCATTTTCACCAAACGACTCTGGCTCAGAAAACGGGATTGATTCCACAGAGAATCAACGACCTGATTATGGGTCGCCGTCGCTTTACACCCCAAAACTCGTTTGCGCTTGAACAGGCTTTGGGTATTTCTCTTCCTGGTTTTTTCTATAAGATTCAGTCTAATCACGACATCTATCAAGCTCAGCTTGCCGATAACCAGCTTAAGCCTGATATCAGTCTGCTTTCACAAACGACCTTTTGGGATGTGGATTTGTCGAAAATTGAATGGATGAAATGTCGGGAATGGGCTATCAGTCGTGTGCTGGAATATGGTAGCAAGGAGGAGATTGAGGAACTTCACCGTTTTTATGGACACGAAGCTTTTTCTAAGATCAAGGAAAACCCTAAGCGGTTCGTGTTATATGATGTCGCTTTAAAGAACCTTAAAATAGTTGGGCTATGAGGTTATACTACGAAGCGGTATCCAACGCACTGCTATCCGTCTTACGAAAGCTCATGGCTTCCGAGGTGTTCAAGGATTTTAGGCTTGTTGGTGGAACGGCATTGGCGCTTCAACGTGGACATCGCAGGTCGGTTGACATCGACTTGTTCACTGACATGGATTATGCGGATATGCCTGCCGCAACCATGAGAGAGTACCTCGAGAAAACGTTTCCAGTCCACAAGGGGACGGAATCGATGGATATGCCCGCTTTGGGATACCATATCTTTTTGAGTGAAGGTAAGGAGGCTCCCATCAAAGTGGATTTCTTCTATACCGAGCCGTTTATCTTTCCCGCTATTAAGGAAGAGGGATTGCGTATTGCCGACCAAAGGGAAATTGCAGCCATGAAACTAGGAGTGATTGGAAGCCAAATCTATCGGCAGAAAGATTTTTGGGATGTCCATGAACTGTTGGAGAGCTATTCATTGTCGGATATGATGCAATGGGCTTTGAAAAGAGACCCATACACCATCACCTGGGGCGACATCGTCAAAGGGCTTCAACAAGTGGATCAAGTGCAAGAGTCACCGATGGGAATTGTCAGTCTCAAGCCTTTGTCGTATTGGGAATTAAAAGTGTTGGATTTGAAGGAAGAGGTGAAGGGGTTGTCGAAACCTGATTTTCCGGGGTAAAATAGCCCAAAATGTGTGTGAAATGTGTGTGTGATTTTTGCAAATGGCCTTGGTTTTTGCTATAATTTTGGTGGCAAATACAAAAACGCAATGCCATGAACAAATTTTTCAAACTTTCCGTCTTCTTTGTGCTCGTGATGCTTTTCGGAGCCAAGGCCTTCGGACAGGAGTGGGAATACTCCATCCCTTACCAACCTTCAGATTCGGAAATGACTCGCCAGTATTGTGCATACGAATTGTCGGATGGGCGCGTCATTGTCAGCGCGTCGTTCCTTTACAACATTGGGTCATACGCAGTCGGTTATCCTTTCTATCCGCCACACAATGCCTTGGTGGCCTTGTCGCCTGAGGGTGTGGAGTTGGCACGAAACAATTATGTCAAACCTGGCTATTGGGGTTCTTCCTACAATCCGTATGTGTTTGAGAACGAGAACGGCGAGTTGTTCATGCTAACCACCTTCAGCCCGGACCACGAATCGCGTTATTTCAACTATTTCCTGAACTACGACAATCCGCCTACCGATGCCATTCTGGGATTGTACAAACTCGATGACAATTTGGAAATCATTGAAAGTCATGAATATAGTTTTCCAGTGGATACTACACTAGGCCAAAGTACTTTTGACCCTTGCGAATCAAGTGGCAGCATCCATCTACATTCCGCCATTCTTGACGGGAACTGCATGGTTGGCGTTTACACCAAAAATGTCAGCAAGGACAACGACAGCATCCACGGCTACGATTCGATTTTCTTTTTCAGGATGAATTTCGATGGTGAGTTGCTGGCCAACGCCGGTTATGAGATACCCTATTCCGGCTTGGCGTGGCAAATGGTTTTTTGGCGTGAGCAGCTGGTACCGACTGATTATGGCTACATCTATTATAATAATCGATCCAATGTGCCGCCTGCGCCAGCCCAAATCGACAAAAACCGAATTGTCGGTGGATCTGTGGTTTATATGGATAAAAATTTCAATTTACTAAGAATCAGACATTTCAAGCATCCTAACACGACAAATAATCCTTGGCCGTTTGACGATGTTTCCATTATGCGGAGCAAGCACAACACCACCTATTTTGCCACGCGCTCGAACAGGCATTACGAGCAGACCGAGGATGATTGTTACTTATATGAGTTTGATGATGACATTGAGGGCACCCAAGAAGTTGTGCCTGTCCTTCACGATATTCATCGTGGCGTGCCTGATTTTGACTTTGTGGCTGAGTGTAGGGCAGTGGATGTTGCGGTAGATGGCTCGGTGTATTTCTGCTATTCATTGAATGTGGGTTTTTCGTTGGCTAACGATTCTTGGGTCGTGATTGAAAAGTTTGATGAAAACATGAACACCATTTCTGAGGTGTACTACGGTACCGATGATGACCTGATTTGGTATTGTGCCGAAAGCATCACTACGACAAGGGACGGTGGCGTTTTGATGACTGCTCATACGAAGGAACTCACGAATCAAAACAAACAGGGCTCTGTGGTTGTGAAATTCCCCGCCGAGGCTTTCGTGGGCATCGATGAAGCCCACGAGAACGGCTTGAAAGTGGCCATCGCATATCCCAATCCGGGAAAGGATGTGCTGAATATCCGCACGGGGTTGCGGGATGCTTGGGTGAAGGTGTATGATGTGAATGGGAGGCTGGTTCATAGACAGGCCATTACGGAGAATGTGACGGGGATTGATGCTGAAGGATGGGCTGATGGCGTTTATGTCTGGAAGGTGATGACCAATGGGAAGGAAGCGGAAATAGGGAAGTGGGTAAAAGAATGAAACTGTTCGGGAAAAAAGTCGTATTTTTGAAGCGTGAAACGACTTTTTCCCATAGTGTGTTTGTTTGTCATGGTGCTGATAGGCTGCTCCAAAAGGGACTGTGACTTTTTGACTCCTTTCGATAGTCAGGATGCGGAATACGCCGCACGAATGGATTCTGTGGAAAATACCATCTGTGATGCGAAATCTGTCCGTTTTTCGGACACGCTGCTGATGCCAATATTGGCTTTTTATGAGGACGATGTCTCGTGCCGCCATCTATGGATGCAAGCCCGGTGTCATTACCTTTTAGGGAGCTTGCTTTATGGACAGGACAAACAAGAGCAAGCCACTGCGCAGTTCCTTCAGGCTTTGGAGTTGTTGGACGCGCACTTCAAGGAGTCTCAAGCACCTGTCGGTCAGCTGTATAGTAAGATACACTTTTTTACAACGCGTATTGCACACCTTTTTTCAGATGAGCAGACTAGTGCCCAATTTGGCCGACTGGGGTTGAACTATGCTGTAGCCGTCGGTGATACCTCATGGATGCTCCGCTCGATGGCCAACCTCGGCATCATGTATGAGCGTTTCGGTAAGCCTGGCGAAGGGGACTCGGCTTATTATTACTGCGATGGAGGTCTGGCCATGACTGATGCCCAGCGCTTTCCCTACGAGACGGCCATGCTCGAGAATGTCTTGGCTAACTGCTTGCGCCATAGCCATCAATATGATGAGGCGATTTCGCACTTTGAGCATGCGGTGGGTCTGATTGATAGCACCTGTCTTCTCTATTACCGGAATTATTTGGAAATGGCTTTCGTTTATTACAAACGACAAGACTATGATTCAGCGGTGGTTTGTTTGGAGAAGGCTTTCAAGGCTGACGACGAGAACATCAAGACACAGTCGGCCTTCGGTTTGGCTGATTGCTACGAGGAAATGGGCGACACTTTAAAGGCAATGCCCTATTACAATATCGTAAAAGCTTATCAGGAAAAACAGGTGGTGATGGCGAACCAAAATGGCGAAGCCATGCCCATGTTGAATGCTTATCTGAGGGGCAGGATGACACCAGGAAACAACCCTGTGCTGCTTTGGCTGGCGATTGCCATTGCTTTGTTGGCTCTGATGGCTGTCGTTGTCGTGGCGAAGCGGAGGGTGAAGGCCAAGGAATCGCATTATATGGAAGAAGTGAAACGATTGCGTGCGATGCTTGAACAATCGTCTCAGCGTCAAAGGGAGATGCTGAAGCATCGGGTGTTGGCTATTTATCAATCGGCTGGTGACGATCGGCTGAGCCGTATTCTTGGCGAGTTTGAAGGTGTCTATCCTTCGGCAACGGATAGGTTCAAGCAGTCTTGTCCCAGTTTGAACGAAACGGAGCGCCGTATCGTCATTCTTTCGTTTCTTGGTCTTCGTGCGAAAGAGATAGCCGATTTGTTGGAGTTGAGGGATAATACGGTGACGCAATACCGCTCCAACCTCAAGAAAAAGGCTGATATCAATGGCTTTAACACCCATATTGGGTGACAAAAACCTATATTTTCAATTTTTTAATTTGTTGTTTTTCATATTATTATGATTTATTAGGGCTATAAAACCTATATTTTGGCTGGGGGATTGGGTTCTTGGCGTTTTTTCATTATACTTTTGCATGTTATTCTTCCAATTTGAACATGTTATTCTGAAGTTATGAAAAAGTGTTTTATTCTCATCATTTTGCTTTTGACTGGAATGATCATTACGGCACAAGTGCCTTGGAATGGTTCCGTTGCGGATGCTTATGATGGCGGCGACGGCACTCCAGAAAATCCTTACCAGATTGCCACTGCTGAACAACTGGCTTTGCTTTCCCAGCAGACCAATGTCGGCATTGGTGATGATGCCTATTACATCCTTACCGATGATATCAATTTGAACGGCACTGATTCTTTGATATGGGTCCCTATTGGGACAGAGCTTGCTTTTAAGGGTGTTTTTGATGGTAATGGACATGTCATCAGAGATCTCTATGTGGATGGAATGGAGTATTCTGGATTGTTTGCCCGTACTGAGAATGCCACCATTAGAAACGTTCAGATTGAGAATGCGCTCATCGTTGTTTATGTGCAAAGTTACGTTTACACCGCTCAGGCAGGCATTATCGCAGCCTTGGCGCAGAACACCAACTTTTATGATTGTTTTGTGAGTGGTGTGATGGGAGTAGCCAGCACGCGGGCAGGAGGAGGCATTGTCGGGTCTTTTGAAGTGGATGTAAAAGAAGGTGACACCGTACAAATTATAAACTGTATCAACAACGCCGACATCTATGACGTATATCACATGGGCGGAATTGTGGGTTGTACCAGTGTCACGAGTGGAAGTCTTGTCATAGAAAACTGTGTCAATAATGGCAAGCTGAAAGGGTTGGGTTTTGCAGGTGGCATGATCGGTGATGGCGAATTCATCATTAGAAACTGCGAGAATTACGGTGAAATCGTTGCTCAGGATTGTGCTGGAGGGATGGTGGGGCAAGGCGGCAATTTTGGAACCATTGTCAATTGTCTGAACCATGAGTCTGGAACGATAACGGCGGAATGTGCCGGAGGTATCATCGGTGCTTCGATTTATACAGAAATGTCGTGTTGTGGTAACCATGCAACGATTACGGGTGTCGGCAATATGTCAACGATTTTTGTTGGCGGCATCGCTGGCGCTGACGGTTCATTTTCAAACTGTTACAACCTCGGGACCCTCCAAGGCGACTCGTTGTTTTCAGAGCATGCCCAAATAGGAGGCATCACAGGTACGTGTCCTGAGAAATATCTTTTCAATGCCTATAACGCAGGTGCTGTCATCGTCCCGGAGCATGCTGATAACACCAGTATTTATGGAATCATCACGCCTGCCGTCCTCAACGACACGGTACCAGTTCGTAATTGTTACTGGCATGGCGAATACACGGTTCCTGCATGCACTTATTACGCACCGCACCCTGGTCAGAGCCTTCCGGGTTCGTGTGCCTTCCATCAAGGCACCTGTGCCACTTCGTGGTGGCTTGAAGAGGAGCAGTACGGCACTGCCGATTTGGTGGAAGCACTCAATGCCGGAGCCATGGATGAATGTGTGTGGAAAGAGGATCTTGACGGCGTCAATGGGGGATTCCCGCTGCCTCAACCCCAACACACTATTGGGGTCGAGGAATCTGGCGTTGTTTCCAATCTGTTGCATGTTTATCCGAATCCGACTAATGGCATGATTACCGTAGAGACGCAAAATTTTTCATCTCTACCGCAGGGTGAAAACAAGGAATACCGCATCGTCAATATGCGGGGTCAAACCGTGATGTCGGGCAGTATGAATGCTGATATTCAACAAATTGATGTTTCTGGATTGTCTGATGGCATCTATTTCGTTTGTATCGGTAACTCAACCAAAAAAATTGTGAAAAAATGAATTCTGTTATTAAAATAGCAATAGTTCTCGTTATTGTTTTGCTTTGCGGAACCAAAGTGATAGGGCAGGAGTGGGAGCATTCCATAGCATACTCGGACAATGACACATCTTGTTTTAATCAATATGATGCTGTCGAATTGTCAAACGGCAACATCGCTGTTGGTGCTGCTTTGTTTTTCAAGAGTGGTGCCGGCGACTTTTATTCCGCTCAACCTGCCGTTGCTTTGCTTTCCAATAATGGAGAGGAATTGGCTCGGAAGGACTATTTCAAGCCAGGGTTCTGCTCCACATCTACAACGCCTTTTCTATTTGAAAACCAAGGCGCGCTTTACGCTCTGATGACTTACAATCCTGACCACGATTCCACCTATTTCAATCATTTCATGAACTACGAGAACCCACCGACGAATGCCATTTTGGGCCTCTATAGACTGGACGATGATCTTTCAATCATTGAGAGTTGCGAGCACACAATCCCTATTGACACTTTCGAGAACAGAGGTGATGCCGCTTGGGATTTGTGGCCCAACGAATTAAGCGGCAATCTGTTTCTGTTTTCTGCTTTTGTCGATGATGGAAATATAGTGGGAGCTTATTTCAAGACGGTAAGTCACGACTATTTCAATCCAAGAGGAAATGATACGTTGTTTCTGTTCAGGATGAACTTTGATGGTGAAATCATCGAGCAGAAAGGCTACGACTGGGGTGTTTCGGGTGCTAACCACCAAAACAATGAACGGAGAGCCCATATCGTGTCCACAGAATCAGGCTACATCTATTATTTTGGCAATCTGTTTGGCGGCACGGCGCATCAAGGGGTGGCTTATTACTATGACAAGAATTTCAACTACTTGAAAAAGAGGTTTCTAAAGCATCCTGGTGAGCCTAACCAAAATTCGTTCACCAACATTTCTGTGAAAAGAAGCTGTCATAACACAACTTATTTGGTGGCTTCCACCGAGGTCAAGAACTCAAACACGGACAGGAACATCAGGTTATATGAACTGGATGACAACGGCAACGATTCTTTGGACATCATCCCCAATGTCCATTTTCTGGAGAGGGGAACCATGGAATACGATATCCCAGCCTATATGCAATCGGTTGATTTTCTTGACGATAATTCATTCTTTTTCGCCTACGCTTTGAATATTGGTTTCAATTCGACCAATGACTCATGGATGATGATAGAACACCTTGATTTGGATTTCGACACCCCATCCACTGTTTATTATGCCTTTGAAGGAGGCAGAATCAATAGTTGGGCGCGAGCCATCGTGGCCACCCGTGATGGTGGTGCCGTATTGGTTTCCCATTCAAGAAACATGGACAACCATGACCAATATTGGAGTTCCGTCACCAAATTCCCCGCCGAGGCTTTCGTGGGCATCGATGAAGCCCACGAGAACGGCTTGAAAGTGGCCATCGCTTATCCTAATCCGGGGAAGGATGTGTTGAATATTCGCACGGGATTGAAGGATGCGCGGGTGGAGGTGTATGATATGAATGGGAGGCTGGTGCATAGACAGGATATTACGGAGCATGTGACGGCGGTTGATGCCAAAAAGAGGGCAGTGGGAGCTTATGTTTGGAAGGTGATGGCTGACGGTAACGAAGTGGAATGTGGGAAGTGGGTGAAAGAATGAAGATCTATTCGGTTATTTGTAGAAAATGCTGTTTTGATGACTGCTAAAAAATTGTAAGTTGAAAGCATAAATAATTCAAAACCAGAAGAGTGGGTTTGCAATAGTTTGTAATAGCCTTTAGGCTTGGGATTTTAGCGAAATTTTGCTATACTTTTGTCCGTTGAATGAACAAACGAATTCCAACCTAAAAATTTAAAACGATGAAAAAGTTTGTTTTGCTGTTATGGCTATTGTCGCTGGTAATCCCAGCGTCGATGGCACAAAGCCCAAACAAATCACACACCATCAGCGGCTATGTCACCGATGGCAAAAGTCAGGAGACCCTGCTGGGAGCCTCGGTGTACGACGCCTCCACCATGAAAGGCACCGTGACCAACAACTTCGGTTATTACACCTTTAAATTAAATTTAGCGGATGGTCCCGTTAGTTTAAAGGCTTCTTTTGTGGGTTTTGAGCCCTACGAGGCCAATTTTATTTTGAAAAACGACACGGTAATCAACATCGCTTTGGCGCAGTCGAACCAGTTGAACGAAATAACGGTGACGGCCCGGGCCATGGAGAGCAACGTGAAAGGCACCCAGATGAGCGCCATTGAGTTGCCGGTGATGCAGCTGAAGAAAGTGCCCGCTTTGTTCGGCGAGAGTGATGTCATCAAGACCTTGCAGTTGCTTCCAGGTGTGCAATCGGGAACGGAAGGCTCGGCGGGAATGTATGTCCGTGGCGGCGGTCCCGACGAGAATCTGATTCTCCTCGACGGCGTGCCGCTCTATAACGTCAACCATGCCGCGGGTTTCTTCTCAGCCTTCAATGCCGACGCTATCAAGAACGTCACCCTTTACAAAGGCAGCTTCCCGGCCCGATTCGGCGGACGACTCTCCTCGGTGGTCGATGTGCGCATGAAAGACGGCGACATGTACGAGTATCATGGCAATGCCAGCATCGGCCTTATCGCCTCCAAGGTGAACGTGGAAGGCCCTATCATCAAAGGGAAGACCTCGTTCAACTTCTCGTTCCGACGCACCTATTACGACTTCATCACTGCCCCATTAGCCAGTTTAATGGTAAAGCAAGGGGTCGAAAAAGGTACTGCGTCCGCATGGGCAGGCTATTATTTCTATGACCTCAATCTCAAAGTCAACCATAAGTTCTCTGACAAGGACCGTCTCTTCCTCAGCATCTATTCGGGTGACGATAAGGTGTATGCCAACATAAAGTACAAGGATCTTCTCGATGACCACTATTATGGAGCAGGATCCGGCCTTGAGAAGCTGAACATCGACTGGAAATGGGGCAACCGGGTGGCAGCCCTTCGATGGAACCATGTGATCCAACCCAACCTCTTCATGAACGTCACTGGGGCTTACACACAATACCGGCATTACATGGGAGCCGGATTCTCCAGTGAGACAAGCTACACAAACCAACACTATTTTGAGAGCATGGATATGGGTGTGCATTCGGGAATCTATGATGGCAGTGTCAGGGCTGATTTCGACTACAAGCCTTTCGAGAACCATGACGTGAAGTTTGGCGCGAACCTGACGCATCACACCTATAGCCCTACCATTGCGGCCATCCATCTCAAGCAGGAAGAAAACGACCAGAACGGCTACGTCTTCGACAGCACCTCAAACGATGCCCGTATCAAGGCGCTGGAGACGGACCTGTACCTGGAAGACAACTGGGACATCAGCAATTTCTTCAAGCTGAACGCCGGCTTGCATTACTCCACCTTCAGCGTGGATAAGAAGACTTACCACAGCCTCCAGCCTCGAGTGAGCATGAGGGCTTTGATTACCGAGGACTTCTCGCTGAAGGCGGGCTATGCCTACATGAGCCAGTACATCCACTTGCTCTCCAGCAATGCCATCAGTCTGCCTACCGACCTTTGGGTGCCGGTTACGGGCAGCGTCGTCCCGATGAACGCCCATCAGGTGGCTGTGGGTGCCTTCTACGACTGGAAAGGCTTTGAGTTCTCGATTGAAGGCTACTACAAGAAGATGCAAAACGTGATGGAATACAAGGAGGGCTCCTCATTCTTCACCTTGGATCAGAGCGATTGGCAAGACAAGGTGGTGATGGGCGACGGTTGGTCGTACGGCATCGAGTTGTTCGCACAGAAACAGGTGGGCAAGTTCACGGGTTGGATTGGCTACACCTGGGCCCATGCGAACCGCCTCTTCGACCGTGAAGGCCAGGAGCTGAACTTCGGTGAGGTGTTCCCCGCCAAGTATGACCGTCGCCACGACCTGAACATCGTGCTGATGTACGAATTCAACGACCGCATCGACGTGGGTGCCACCTGGATCTATAGCTCGGGCAACTGCGCCACGCTTCCGATGCAGAGCTATCATGGAGTTGGATACAATGGACTAGGGTCCAGCTATTATGACCCGCCTACGGTTTCCCATATCGAAAGCCGCAATAACTACCGCTTCAACAGCTACCAACGTCTTGACCTGGTGGCCAACTTCCATAAGCAGAAAAAACACGGCGAACGCATCTTCAGCATTAATATCTACAATACCTTGTGCCACAACAACCCGTTCATCGTTTATCCTCGCGAACATGAGGTACAGATGGGCGATGGGACGACAAAGAGGATGAAGACCTTACGCCAAATATGCATTTTCCCCATCATCCCGACGGTGAGCTGGCAATATAAATGGTAGTTTTAAGAAGTTAGAAGATAGAAGAAAGAAGGAAGAATTATGAAACATTTAAAGCTTTTAACAATTATTATGATCATGGCGGGATTGACCGCTTGTGAAAAAGAGATCATGTTTACTGATATCGTGCCAGAGGAACTATTGGTGGTGAACGGCATTCAACATGTGGGCGAACCGGCGCGGCTTTACGTCGAGAAAAGCTCGTTCTATACCGATGAGGTCGAAAAGGACTTCCGGGTGAAGGATGTCCATGCCGACCTCTATGTGAACGGGGTCTTCAAAGAGTCGCTACGGGTGAGGGATTCCATCAGATATGAAGAGCAATATTATTATGAAGCCGATTCGCTTGTCCCCGAACTAGAATACGCTTTTGTTTACTGCGAAGGCGATTATATTCTTTGCGAGGGTGATGCGCTTCGTTTTGAGGTGAGTTCAAACGAGTTTGAAAAAACCGCGGTGGCCGAAACCACGATGCCTTCCATGCCCAACGCGATTAGCTTCGACACGATACGCATTGCGGGTAACTCCGATGGTTACGGCGGGAAAACAATCTATTTTTCTTTGGTGATTGATGATCCCGCCGGCAAGGACTACTACAATCTCTTTCCTCGGGAAGGCTTGGAAGGCTTCACCACCACCGATCCCGTCTTTGTCGACTTTATGAATGTTGAGCATGTGGAGGACTTGTTCGGAGGCGGTAATTACTATGCCAACGGCCCCTACAACCTGTTCAACGATTCCTATTTTGACGGGAAACAATACGCTGTCGATATAGAGATGTCTGTCTATACGGATGTTTATCTCGAGCCGTTTGTGCTGGAAGTTTCGAAAGTGGATTACGGTCTCTACCAGTTCAAGAAATCCTATTCCTCTTTCGTTACCATTGACGATGGCCCTATGGGTTTGTTCACCGAACCAAGCCAAGTCTATTCGAATGTCCGTAATGGTGTTGGCGTAGTCTGCTCGCAAAGCCAGCCGGTGACTTTTTCGATGGATTTAAGCCGAATAAAATGAAAGAAATGAAGTTCCATTCGAATAGTCGAAAGTGGTGAGTTTCATTATTTTTTAAAGAAAAATCTTCTTTTTCAAAAAGATAAGCGCGGTGATCCGGTTGTCATTATACAAAAAAGCGTTACGCAAATTTGTATAATATAAAGATTCTTGTTATCTTTGCAGCCTAAACAGTAAAAAAATGAGAAATCCGTTCCTTACCTATGGCTACAACGGGCCTGAGTATTTCTGCGACAGAAAGGAAGAGACAAAACGTTTGACGTCGTTGTTGGTGAATGGCAACCATGTCGCCTTGATGTCGCCAAGGAGAATGGGCAAGACTGGCCTGATACGGCATTGCTTTGTGCAGCAAGAACTCGAAGATTATTATTTGTTTGTGGTTGACATCTATGCCACAAAATCGCTTGCCGAGATGATTTATGAACTAGGTCGTTCCATCTTGACAGTACTCAAATCGAAAGAAAGGAAAGCGTGGGAGCGTTTTGTGAGCATAGTCGGCTCTTTGCGCACGGGTATTACACTCGATGCTTTGGGACAACCGAGTTGGAATTTGGAACTCGGCGACATTCAAACGCCGAAAACGTCGCTCGACGAGATATTCCAGTATTTGGGCTCGGCCGACAAGCCCTGCATTGTGGCTATTGACGAGTTCCAAACGATAATGGATTATCCCGAGCACAACGTGGAGGCTCTTCTGCGAACCTATATCCAAGATTGCAATAACGCATGGTTTGTTTTTTCCGGTTCGAAACGCCACATGATGGGCGAGATGTTTTCATCGCCAGCCAGGCCTTTCTACCAAAGCGCGTCAACCATGTCGCTCAAACCGATACCACTTGACTCGTATTCCAAGTTCATCACCTGTCATTTTGAGCAGGGAGGTTTTCACATAGACTCCAAGGCCATCCAATACATCTATGAAAAATTCGATGGTACCACTTGGTATATCCAAAAAATATGCAATGAGCTTTATGCTATGGCGGAGCCGGACAAACCCTGCACCATCAAAGAGGTGGACGCGGCTATCAACCAAGCCCTTGATGAAAAAGATGACACCTATCAAGACCTGCTTGCACGTCTTTCGGCAAGGCAAAAAGCGCTACTCTTCGCATTGGCCCATTCAGGTAAGAACGTCCAACCGACCAGTGGGGAGTTCATTAAGAAGTATCGCCTCACCTCGGCCAGTGCGGTCCAAAGAAGCCTGACCGCCCTTCAGGATAAGGACATTGTTACCAACAGCGAGGGTAAATACTTCATCTATGATTATTTCCTGTATTACTGGCTGAATAGAAAGTAAATTAAAAATTTGTAAAGTGAAAGCATAAATAATTCAAAACCAGAAGAGTGAGTTTGCAATAGTTTGTAATAGCCTTTAGACTTGGGATTTTAGCGAAATTTTGCTATACTTTTGTCCGTTGAATGAACAAACGAATTCCAACCTAAAAATTTAAAACGATGAAAAAAGTATTATTTATCGCTATCATTGTTTTGATGGCATTCAACTCTTGTAAGAAAAATGGTATCAATCTCACCGAACGACTCCCCGAACTGAAAGGTGAATGGATCTGGACTCAGACCACGGTGGGCGGTTTTGTTGGATATATTAATGCCGATCGAGAGAAGCCTCTCGTCATCGATTTCAAGAACAACAACACCATCAGTGTCATGTACAATGGCGAAACCATTGTGCGCAATGTGTCATTTTCGTGCGAGGAAGCCACCGACAGTCCCTACGGTAACTATCTGATCACTTTGCCGAAGGAAGTGCGTAGTAAGGTTGCCGAAAGCCTTGGTATTCCCGAAAGTAACATCGTCGTTGATGGGTATATCAAGCTTGATGATGCTGTGGATCTAAGTGAACCATACTTGACTTTGTACATTACCGACAAAGAAGGTCGTGATGTTGGTGTTGAAGGCGGCAGCGATTTCCACTTCTGCTCGTGTTTTGAGCCGAATAGGATTGTTTTATTCTAAACTCGATACTCAGACTCAACCACAGCCAAGCCATCACAGAAAAACTAACGGTGGTTGACGTCATCATATGCTCTTCGATGCTTCAAGGGGTTTATCGACTAAAGGCTTTGAAGGGTTCAATACGGGCTGGCAAGATAAACGTCCCACTGGGATAGGTGTGTTTGTTTCTTTCTTGAAGCAAATTACGGCCTTAATCAACAATTTCTCACAGCATTTGACAGCTCAAGGCTTTTATGTGGTTGCCGTTGAAAAGGATGCCGCTGAATCGGTTTTTCATTTCCTATTGGAGAAATTGAAAAATGTGTATTACAACCCGACAGATGATGTGATTGACAACTACCTATATCTGAGCGACACAAAGCCTGTGGTGGTGAAGAACATGGTTTCGGAGGCACCAACCGAAACGGTTGAGGGAGTGAAAGTCCCTTCGCTTGAAATGATTCTGGTGGATCTTTTCTGTGACAAACGCCTGTTCAAAGCTTACCAAGGCAACGAGCTGGCGCATATCTACAGGAATATCTTCAGCCAATACTCCATTAATATGACGAAGGTGGTCAGATATGCGGCAAGACGAGGAAAAAAACCTGAAATTGAAGGGTTTATAAAAAGTTTGGAATTATGATTGACTATAATGCTATTGATATTCATTGGATAGAAAAGGTATCCAAGGCAAACCGCAAAGCTGACATGACCTTGGTTGAGAAAACCATTAGGGCATTCGTTTCTTTCTCTTCAGACTCCAGAAAATTTATGCTTAAACACAGGCTTTTACAGGTGAGCCAGGAATCCCCTGGCCTGTGGCCACCTCTTTTGAAAGGAGGGAGAATTTTGATGGAATTTGATGGAATTTGAGTATTTTTGCAGCTATGAAACACATGTTTTCCATAGGACTTTTGCTTTTTGTCGTGTTGGTGTCCGCCTGTTCCAAACCCGAAACGCCTCCACCGCCCGAGGAGGACGTGCTCTATCGCGTGGAGTGCTTCTACCAAACCAACCTCGACAGCGCGAATCGGATCCTCGACACGTTGAAAGTTTCTGCGCTTTCCGAAAAGGAACGGGCTCATTATTGTCTGCTGAGGGCTAAGGTGAACGATGGCCTCCGCAAATACGACGACTTCGATTCACTGATGCAAGTGGCTGAAAAGCAGTTTATTGGCGGAAAAGACAAGTATTTTGAATCCATGACTTATTGGATTTTGTCGCGTAAGGCCCAAGTGAAAAACTTGGGTGAGCAACATGTGCTCGACTATCGCTTAAAAGCATTGCAAAGCATTGAGCAGTGCCGACATGTCGATGAACGTTTTGTGCGCTTTTCGCTTACCCCCACCGACGAACAGAACGAAATTGATCGCTTGAAATATGCTATCCATCAGCGACTTGGCATGTCGTACACCAACTCGGGATACCATCGTGAAGGGGTCGATCATCTGAAACTTGCCGACCAATACTATGCTGAAAAACAGAATCATCGCAGCCGTCTTATTACCGCTTTCCCTTTGGGAATGGCATATTTGCTGCTTGGCGAATACGACAGTTGCCTGATGTATTATCAAATTGGTCTTCACTCCGCAGAAATCATAGGAGATACCGTAGAGGCTTCCTGTTTCCATAGTGCATTGGCAGACTATTATCTCTATTGCTTTGAGACACAACATTTTGACAATGAAGAAGATGGTAAGATAATGCTTCGCCAAAGCATAGCTGAATGCCAAAAGGGATTGGATGACCTGCGTTCATTTCGGTCTCCCATGGCGAATGGTTATCGGTATGATTTGACTGAAAGCCTTGGTCGTGCCTATTTCGATTTGCAACAATACGATTCTTGTGTTCACTATGAACTGTTGGCTGAAAATATGTACCCAAGCAGCATTGATCTTCCTTTCATTAACAAGCGGCTTTACAATTCTTACAAAGCTATGGGAGATGAAGCAAATGCTGCCATCTATGCCGATAAGCTGTTAAGTGCCATCCCTGACTATGGGGCGGAGCAGAAAGCCGTAGCCGAGGTGAAGGATGAGTATGACAAGCAGTTGGAGCTTCAACGTTTGGAAAGCGAGCAACAAGTAAGGCGTTACCGTCTCTATTTGTGGATTGCCTTGTTGGTCATCGGGCTTATAATGGTCCTATGGATGACATTCCGGTATCGGAAAAACAAAGAGCTGGAGACCCTGAAACTCCGTGAGGCCCAACACCAACTGCAAACCGAGTTGGAGCAACTCACTGCACAGCAAAAGGAGATGCTACAGCAACAAGCCTTGGCTATTTATCAGTCTGGACAGAAAGACCGCTTGCAACGCATTTTAGTTGCATTTGATACTGCCTACCCCCGTGCCCTCGAAAAAATGCAGTCGGCCTACCCTGTCTTGAATGAATCGGAACGCCGTGTAGTTATTCTCTCTTTCCTCGGGTTTCGCGCCAAAGAGGTGGCAGATCTGCTGGGCCTGACCGAAAACACAGCCATGAAATACCGTTCCAACATCCGAAAAAAAGTGGGTGACAATCCTTTTTCCAGCTTTTGGGAATAAGGAAAAACCTGAATGATGGTTCTTGTAATCTTTTGATTATTATTAATTTGCTGCTTTAGTTAGGCTGAAAAACCTGAACTTTGGCCTTGACAAGGGCTTTTTTTCGTTTTTCTGTTTTAATTTTGATAAACTAAAACAGCATGTTATGAAAACGGTGAAATTCTACATTCTATTTGCGCTCCTGCTGATGGTAGGAGGGATGCCCCTGCAAGCGCAAGAACCACAAAGATTCTTTGAACGTCATTACATCGATGACCTCATTTTCATGAACGAGAACGATCTGCTTGTTCTTGGAGCCGACGAAGCGGCGGATGTTGCCCTTTACAAGGTGGATGAAAACGGAGAACTGATTAATATGGTTGTTCTTCCGAGCATCCAGGACAACAATAGCTTAAAGCATTTGGCGCGTTTCCGTGACGGGTCGGTCGGCCTTTTCGTTACGAAGTTTTCTAACGACACAATTCATCTTCAAAAGATGACTGTCCATGAAGATTTGTCCGTGGATACCATGAATTTCAATTGGGTAGGCTATGATTTCTACCGTTTCATTGCTGGTGGTGAGCAATGGGTTGAGGATGCTTTGGGCAATTATTATTACTCCTATTATGTCGATACCCTATGGACAAGCGGCCATCATGGATTAAGGATACTGAAATTTGACGGAAACGGTGAGTTGCTGACCGAAAGGCTTCTCGATGACCCTGTCCCCTCTTCAAGCGGCTGCTATATGTTCCCGACGCCCGACATGATGGGGTGCCGACTTGTTTTGGCGGGAAATGGCGGGAATAGTACTATTTACAATTGCTATACCTTGGATGGTGACCTCAATACCGTAGCCGTCAAAGAGAATATTGACCGGTTGTCTTACCCTATGCAATGTGGTTGGCAAGCTTGTTTTCGCATGAATCCATACAACGGCAGGACTTATACTATCAATATGGAGATTGAGGTTATACCTGACCCTAATGACCCCTACGGGAATCCGCTTGTTGTACACAACGAAGATGTTTTAATGAGTGTGTTTGATGCCGACAATTTTGAGCAATTGGCCTACACTTGGGGTATCACTTCCGAAATCCCTTGTACACCAGGCAAACCAAACTCTATTGACTTTGGCGAAAATGGCGATGTTTATATGGCCAGCGGCATGGACAAACCAGACAACTGGTACTTTTCCAAAAGTCTTTACATCGTCCATTTGGATGAAGACCTCAACAAACTTCAAGAGATTTATTATAAGGAAGACGGCACAAAACTGATGTATTTTGGAGGTTTGCGCCTCAATTCCAATGGGGATGTCTTCATCAGTTGTCAAGTTGCAAAACCAAGCATGACTGGTACGACAGGTGCCATCTTCAAGGTTCCCAAGGAAGCCTTTGACGGCATCGATGAGGCCCATGACGCTGGCTTTACTTTGGCGGTGGTCTATCCTAATCCAAGTAACAACACACTCAACATCCGTACAGCCTTGAAAAACGCTCGCGTGGAAGTGTACGACATCAACGGAAGACTCGTTCACGGCCAAGCCATTACAGAGAATGTTACCAGAATTGATGCTGGAGATTGGGCTGAAGGGGTTTATGTTTGGAAGGTAATGGCTGAGGGGAAGGAAGTGGAAGTAGGGAAATGGATAAAACAATAATATTATGAAAACGGTGAAATTCTACATTCTATTTGCGCTCCTGCTGATGGTAGGAGGGATGCCCCTGCAAGCGCAAGAACTTGAACCAGTTGAGATTTTCTCGTCCCCTACAACTCTTGCCTATCATATTTGCAACTGGGGCGATGACTTTGTTCTACTCAACGTTAATGAGTTTGGCTATGGTCGCTATGTGGCGCTGATGGACCTAGAAGGCAACATCGCCGATTATGCGGAATGGTACAACTATGGTAGCAACTGTTCCTTTCTCACGGAAAGCAAGTTCTTCAGATTGAACGATGGAAGCCTTTGCTTCTTCTATGTGAAAGGTCCCGACAGGCCTATCCTATACAAGGTCGCTATCTCGGAAAGTTTTGAACTCACCACTTTCGAATTCCCTGATCCGTTTCCCATTCCGGAAGAGATAACACACGACCAATGGTGGGACTTTGAATGGCTGCCCAATGAGGACGGGAGCGTGTTCGTTTCAAGTGCCTATATTGACGGCAACCAATGCGTACATGTAATGGCGCGTTATAACGAGTCAGGCGAGTTGACTCACCAATGGGCTGAAACCGCGGATCGTGCCACCACAAGCTTGTTGCCGCCAAAGAAAGGCGCTTTGGGATGCCGTCTTGTAATGAATGACCCCACCGCCAAAGATGTCAATTCGGAATGTGTCATCTTTGACGACAACCTGAATGTCGTTGACATCAAACATAGCATTTATAATCAGGCTGTTGGCGTCTATAGGCCTCATTACGAGTATTTTGCCGTTCATCCCGAAACAGATATGATCTATCTTTTGTCTGATGTCAGCTTTCCCTCTTATAATGGCAACCCCGAAATAAAATCCGATATTTATATGAGCCAGTTTGACGCTGATTTCACACAGACGAAGTATGTGTTGGGCCCCTATACCAATGATGAGTATGACCAAAAAGCACTTTGCGAATCCGTTGATATTCAAGGTGATCATATTTATATGTTAGGCTACATGAACACTGCGGCTCCTGGAGGTGGTGATCCGGATGAAGTGGAAAACTTTTACGTGGCTTTGTTTGACGGAAACATGAACCTTAAAGGTGAGATTTACTACCACAATGAAAAAAGGATGTTGGAAGCCTACAGCATCCTTGCCCTTACTTCGGGCGGCTGTTTGGTTGCAACGGGCGGATACGACCGCAAGTCGCTTGAGCAGCAACATGCCATCTTCAAAATTTCGGACGAGACTATTGTAGGCATTGAGGAAACCCATGACATTGGATTTGCTGTAGCAGTGGCTTATCCCAACCCAGGTGGCAACACGCTCAACCTTCGCACAGCCTTGCAGAACGCCCGCGTGGAGGTGTACGACATGAACGGCAGGCTCATCCACAGTCAAGCTATTACAGAGAATGTGACGAGAATTGATGCCGGGGATTGGGCTGAGGGCGTATATGTTTGGAAGGTTTACGCCAATAACAAAGAAGTTGAAAACGGGACATGGATAAAACAATAAGAAGATGAAAGCAACAAGAATTTGCCTCTTGCTTGCATTCCTGCTGATGGCGGGAGGAGCAACAATGCAAGCGCAAGAACTCAATGAAATCGTTTGGTCGCCCGATTCGTGGGTTTACAGCATGATGTTTGAGGACGAACATACGTTTGTTGCGAATAGGACTATCGTTGACCAATACTCCAATGTTGCGGAAATTCAATTTGTCAGAATGACCGACGAAGGTGAGGAACTGGCTTCGCAGCAACTGTTTTCAGCGGAAGAATACGCCGAGGTCGTTTGGATCAGCCCTTGGCAACGCCTTTCAAATGGTAATTTAGCGCTGTTTTACGCCAAAAGAATAGCCGACACCGCCACTTTCTATCGGGTGGATTTGAATGATGACCTTTCGTTCTCTGTCCTCCAATTGGATTGGGAAACCGACGATTACTATGATGACGACAGGACTTTCTATCCTTATAATACAGGCGTGGTCGTAAACAAGGACAGCAACGTTATTATCACTTATCCACCTCACAGTCAATACCATCTTAACGGCACCGAAGCCATGCAGTTCTTAAAATTCGATGCTGAAGGACAACTTGTTGGTCAACGGCTGATGGAAGGTTTTCGTGGACAAGATCGCCATCACACACTTCCAGCTCCCGATTCATTGGGATGCCGCATCATCCTTAGGAACAACGGTTCACCCAAACTGGATTGCCACACTTTAGATGCTGACTTGAACACCATCGCTGTCAAAGAAAATGTTGAAGAATTGTCATGGCCTTACCAATGCTGCCGTTTTGCCTATCTGAAAACCAACCCTGCCAATGGCAAGACGTATTCTATAAACACCATCGATTATCCTGCTTATGGAGGCAATCCCGAGATAGTAGAAGACATTATGATGAGTGTTTTTGATGCCGACAATTTCCGACAATTGAATTACACTTGGGGACTTACGACCCAAGGTGAGGACAATGGAGGAATTCGGCAATCCATCGGCTTCGACAATGAAAATCATGTATATATGGCGGGCGAAATGGATAGGGTTAACGAGTTCTTCAACCGCAACCTGTACATTGCCTATTTGGACGAGAACCTGAACAAATTGGGCGAAATCTACCATGTGGATGACTACGTTTATATGATCGCATCATTGAGTGCCTGTCCCGAAGGTGGATGCCTTTTGAGCTGCCATAAAACCCATGAGGCAACCAACGAATCCGGGAACTGCTTAATTAAAATCACGAAAGAAACTTTTGTTGGCATCGAAGAAGCCCATGACGCTGGTTTTGCTGTGGCTGTGGCTTATCCCAACCCAGGTGGCAACACGCTCAACCTTCGCACAGCCTTGCAGAACGCCCGCGTGGAGGTGTACGACATGAACGGCAGGCTCATCCACAGCCAAGCCATCACGGAGAACGTGACGAGAATTGATGCCTGGGACTGGGCTGAGGGCGTATATGTTTGGAAGGTGGTGGCCGATGGCAAATTAGCGGAAACGGGTAAGTGGATTAAGGAGTGAAAGAAATGGGGTTTAAAATTTGTAGTTTTCCGCCTGCTATTCGATGAAATTTGTATTTTTGCGGTTGCAATTGTATAAAATTTGAATGAAGAAACTGGTTGATTTAACAAGAGAAATCGTGTTTGCGTCGTCTGATCCCGATGTCTCGCATGCGATCTCACGCCTGGTGAAACAGGAGAAACTGCGAAAGATAGCCCCTCGGCTTTATACGACAAACTTGATTGACAGTCCAGAGAGTATCGTTCGCCGCAACATCCTGAATATCCTTATGTGGCGCTTCCCTGGAACAATAATCAGTCACCGAAGCGCACGTGAAATGAGTTTGACGGCTAATGGTTATTTCTTTCTTACTGGCACTTTCAACAAAAAGGTGACCGATTTGCCGGGTGTTGTGATTGTTGTGGGTAAGGGTCCCGTCGCCGACAAGAATGATATTGTGTTTGGCCAATTGTACATCGCAGGCGAGTATCGATGGATGCTTGAGAACATGCAGGAATCGCGCAGGGCTGGCGAAGAGTCGAAGGTGCTGTCTGTCGACGTCATAGAAAAGAAACTTGGCAGCGTGCTGATTGCCAGTGGCGAAGCGGGCTTGAACGCTTACCGCGACACCTTGCGCGAAACCGCCGAAAGGCTTGATATGGACAAGGAGTTCAAAAAGATCAATGCACTGATTTCGGCATTGTTGGCGACGCATGATTCGGCTGCGCTTACAACCAACTACGCAAAAGCCCTTTCAGTAGGTTTGAGATACGACGAAAACAGGAAACATCTGTTTGAGACCCTCTATGACGCTTTGCAAGAACAACACTTTGTTTCGCGGCCAATCCATCCGCAGCCGGAGAATGAGTACCGTGACATTGCCTTTTTTGAGAGTTATTTCTCCAATTACATTGAGGGAACGGAATTCGAGGTTGATGAAGCCAAACGGATTGTTGAGACAGGTATCCCGATAGCGAACAGGAACGAAGACTCACACGACATCTTGGGCACGTTCCAACTGGTGTCGAACCGGAGCGAGATGCAACGCTATCCTCAATCTCCGCAGGAATTGCTTGACATTCTACACCGCCGTCATGCCATATTGTTGTCGGGTCGTCCCGACCTGAACCCAGGACAATTCAAGCAGGTGAATAACCGCGCGGGAAACACCGAGTTCGTTGATGTAAAACTGGTTCAAGGAACATTGGAAGTCGGATTCGATTACTACACTGCGCTGAGCTCGCCTTTGGCAAAAGCCATTTACATGATGTTCCTTATCAGCGAGACGCACCCTTTCAACGATGGCAACGGACGTACCGCCCGGGTGATGATGAACGCCGAACTGTTTAGGGCAGGCGAAGCCAAAATCATCGTGCCAACTGTGTATCGCGAAGATTATCTGCTTTCGCTCCGCAAGTTGAGCCGACAGGGGAATCCTACTACCTATATTAAGGTGATGGAAAAGATGCATCTTTTCGGGCAAACGCTATACGGTCGTACTTTTGCTGACCTATGGTCGTATTTGAAAAGCTGCAATGCTTTCGAGGAACCTGAAAAGGCCAAGCTGAAATTCATGTAACTCACTCTTTCCTCGGCTTTCGCGCCAAAGAGGTGGCGGATGTCCAACGGCAAGGAAGTGGAAAAAGGGAAGTGGGTGAAAGCATAATCAACACCATCTAAACATAGGGACAAATGATATTTTGATAGGGACATAAAAACGATCAGAAAAATGCTATTGCATTGACACCCAGTTATATAAAAACAGACACCCCTGGGAAATAGGGGACAAATACCCCGAGGGTGTCCGTGACCCCCTTGACAAGCGTTATTATGAAGTAATTTTGCCAAAACTTCAAATGATAACGAGTATGAAAACAAACCATTTCAAAAAGCGGATTTGGGTCATCATGGCCTTCGCTTTGCTTTGCTGTTTTTCGGCAAAAGCACAAATCACCCCTTCGGTGTATGCCGGTTTGGGAAACTACACCAATGTAGGGGGCATGGTAGGAATAGGAACTGAGATTCAGTACAAGTTGATCTCTGTCAACGCCGCCATAGGTTTCGATGGTTGCAATCAGGCTTTCTTTAGAAAAGGGTATTATGCAGGTAAGGATCGTGTAGGCGACAATCCTTTCTTTGGATTCGATGCCGGCGTGAAGTGCTATTTCTACAAAGGCCTTTTCGGAGGCGTGAACTATGGACTTTTAGGCAAATACTGCCTGGAGGAGACGGCCGAACGGGTCAGGGTGGACAATTTTTACGACTTCTCCTTTACCTTAGGATATAAATGGCACTATTACAAAGGACTTTATGGAATGGCCTGGATGGGGGCGACTTCCAATAAGGAGGCGAACCAGTTTGTGTTTGTCTTTGGTAGCAGAAGTTTTACACCCAGGTTGGGCTTGATCATTGGATATGAGTTTAAACATTAAAAATCACATCGTTATGAAAACAATTGCAAAATCAATATTCCTAATTGCAGTCCTGTTTATTGGCGGGTCGTGCAGCAAAATCGTGCAAGAGAGTCCCGAATCCATCACCGTCAGCGGCCATATCACCGATGAGGATGGACAACCTGTTGAAAATGTAAGTCTTGACTTGATGTGCATCACACGCATGAACTTGATGGGTTTTTACTATGGTACAGGCATTCACACGAAGACGGATGAAAACGGCTATTATTCCATCCAGTTTGACAACAACGACGATTATTCCTATCGGTTGGATATCGAAAAGTCGGGATATGACTACGTGCGAGGTTACCACGTGGAACGTTGGATCGCCTCGCAGGAACACAATGTCGTGATGAGGAAAAAAGAAGAATACATCGACCTCGGTTTGCCGAGCCGCACCATGTGGGCGAACTGTAATGTGGGAACCAACAAGCCCGAGGGCCTTGGAGAATTCTATGCGTGGGGAGAAGTTGCTCCCAAGGCCACTTATAGTTGGGGAAACTACCTACACTGCCACGGAGCTGGTGATCAGTTGACCAAGTATTGCAACAATCCAGCCTACGGCTACAACCACTTCACCGACACCTTGACGATATTGGACAGACCAGATGATGCCGGTTGGTGCAATTTCGATTTCAATCAAGGACCGCAGATTCCAAGCAAGAAACAATGGCAGGAACTGTACCAAAACACCACGCACACATGGACTACCCTAAACGGCGTGGAAGGTGTCCGTTTCGAGGCCAGCAATGGCAACAGCATTTTCCTGCCTGCTGGCGGAATGCGCCATGATGACGGAAACACCGTGAGTGTAGAACACGGCTACTACTGGTTGAATTCGTTCGATACGGGAAATCCGACCAATGCATGGAACTTCATGATCGGTGCCGACCTTGACGTCATCGGCAACAGCACGGCCACAGCCGAACGATACATAGGCTTTTCTGTGCGTCCGGTGCATCCTTACGGATGGCCATTTTGCCCTACGGGCAAGTGAATCATAGTGGAAAAACTTTTTGTAATTCGTTGATTCTCAAAGGTGATTTTTGAGAAAATAGTGGATTGGCCCGAGAAGTTGCTTTTTTCATGGGTGATGAGTTATAGAATGATGAAATTGTACTAACTTTGAAGCCAAAAACATCACTTATGAAAAACACCATCCTATACGTTTCATTGCTCTTTGGGCTTTTGCTTATGACTTCATGCAACGGCCCCATCGGCTACGCCATCCATGTAGCAAAGACCGACACCCATACCCGCAGTTACAACACCAATGAAGAGGCCGATGACGACACTGTCCGGTTTGTCATCCATAAAGACTATCGGCAAATGCTGATGAAGGCAGAGATCAACGGTGTGGAAGACACGGTTCTGTTTGATTCGGGGTCAAGCATCGCGGCGATTTTGTTTTATACCGACGAAAACAAACCCAGGGGAATGAAGTTTTACAAAGTGCCGTTGATGGGTGCTGATAAAAAGACAAAGATATGGATGACCTATATTCCCGTCACCATCAAGCACAACATGTATATCTGTGAGTTGTTCGGCAATGCCATGCTGTTGGAGCCGAGCCATTATTGTGACAAGGAAGCTGCCATCAGCAGATATAGCATCTTGGGTCTCAAGGGAATCGGTATCGGCTGTTATTCCATCGATTTTACGAAAAACCAGATCTATGCGATGAGCCGTTCCCAAATAGACTCGACACAATACCTCCCCGTGAAGTGCAAGTTCGAAAGCGATGTGCTGTTTATTTATCCAACCATCAACGGCGTTGAGTACGAATGCATCTTCGAC
>JAEEGJ010009015.1_pt1 | contig 27056 bp, 22 predicted proteins | sample 8958761 | NCBI WGS metagenome assembly JAEEGJ01 (sample SAMN16246546, study PRJNA631951) | gut metagenome | biome: gut microbiome; feature: rumen; material: RS-attached | host: Bos | place: Iran: Karaj | collected 2018-10 | reverse complement strand
TGCGGATGCGCTGGGCGAGTTCGGCTTCTTCTTCCGGGGACACCAGTTCCTCGCGGCCGATCTCCTGGAGGTATTTGTCCAGGGAGGCGCTTTCGCGGTTGGTGATGGATTTGGTGATTTTCAGCTGTCTCATATCTTGTCTTCAGAATGTTCGTTCACCCTCTTATACGAAACAATCCCGCGTAAGTTTCACACTCGCGCGGGATTTTTTTCAATCAGTTATAAACAGCGGCTATTCGTCTTTGCCGAATCCGAAGTAGCCGGGACGTCCGGAGGCGGTCACACCCTCGATGAAGATGGAGCGCTTGCTCTTCTTGGCGATGTCGATGACATCCTGCGGCTTGGTCACCTTCTGGTCGTTGACGAAGCGGATGATGAAGCCGTCCTCGCCGCCGGCGCGCGCCAGCTTGCCGGAGCCCGCGGAGACGATCAGCACGCCGTCCTCGGCGGCCTTGAGCTGGGCGCCGTAGAAGGTCACCGTGCCGTCGCTGGCCACCGTGCCGTTCTCGACGTTGCCGTCCGCGAAGGTCACGGGCAGGTCCAGGGTCTTGCCGTCGCGGAACACCTTGACCGTGGCCTTGTCGCCCGGATGGAAGGAGTTCACCTTCGCCTGGAGTTCGGGCATCGCGGAGATCTTGGTGCCGTCCACGGCCAGGATGATGTCCTCGGACTTCAGGCCGGCCTTGTCGGCCGCGCCGCCCTTGACCACCTCGCTGACATAGACGCCCTCCGGGGTGGTGAGTTTCAGCTTCTTCGCGAGCTCCTCGGTCACCGTGCCGCCCGTGATGCCGAGCATCGCACGCTTGACGGAGCCGAAGTCGATGAGGTCGGAGACGACCTTCTTGACGATATTGGAAGGCACGGCGAAGGAGTAGCCCGTGTAGGAGCCCGTCGTGGAGACGATGGCGGTGTTGATGCCGACCAGCTCGCCCTCCTTGTTGACCAGGGCGCCCCCGGAGTTGCCGGGATTCACGGCCGCATCGGTCTGGATGAAGGATTCGATCTTGAATTCACCGTCGCTGCTGGGCATCGAACGCCCTTTGGCGCTGACGATGCCGGCGGTGATGGTGGAGCGGAGCTCCTCGCCCAGCGGGCTGCCGATGGCGAGCACCCACTCGCCCAGGCGGAGCTTGTCGGAGTCGGCGAACTGCAGGACCGGCAGGCCGTTGGCGTCGATCTTGATCAGGGCGACGTCCGTGGCGGGGTCGGTGCCGACCACCGTGGCCTCGTAGGTCTTGTTGTTGTTGAGCGTGACTTCGATCTTGGTGGCGCCGGAGACGACGTGGTTGTTCGTGACGATGTAGCCGTCCTGGCGGATGATCACGCCGGAGCCGCTGCCCTGGCGCTCGCGGTTGCCATAGCCGTAGCCTCCTTCGTCACCGAAGAAGAAACGGAAGAACGGGTCGATATACTGTTGCTGCTGATTCCGGGCCTGGATGGTCACCTTCACATAGACGACCGCCTCCACGGCGTTCTCGGCTGCATAGGTGAAATCCGGGTAGTCGGTAAGTGACAAATTGACAGTTCTGACGGTCTGTCCGGCCGCGGAATAGGCGGCTTCGGTCTGTCCGGCAGTCGAAGGAGTGGTGCTTTTCACGATGGCATAGGCGGTCAGACCGCTCAGGAGCACGGAAAGCAGGACGATAAGAAAACCTTTTTTCATATGATCGTGTTTTTAGAATTATCCGGGGATTCAAAAAGTCAAAATATATGCCAAAATCCAAGAATTAATTCTTAAATTTGCAAGAAGGTAAAATGTAAAAGACAAAAAAGACTGATATGGAATTCAACGTTTCAAGCGCCGGCCTGCTCAAGGGCATCCTCGATGTATCCAAGGCGATTCCCGCCAAGACCGCCCTCCCCATTCTGGAGAACTTCCTCTTCGTCCTCAAGGACGGACAGCTGGAGATCACCGCCTCCGACCAGGAGCTCACGCTCCGCACCGTCGTGGCCGTGGACAGCACCGTCGAGGACGGCAGCATCGCCGTGCCGGCCCGCCAGATGATGGACCTTCTCAAGGCCCTCCCGGACCAGCCCATCACGGTCAAGACCGCGGGAGAGGGCTCCTTCGAGTGCATCTGGAGCAACGGTAATTCCTCCCTCCCGTACTTCCCCGCCGCGGACTATCCGGAGATTAAGGGCGCCGGCTCCGACGCCCTGAGCGCCACGATTCCCGCCAGCGTGCTCGCGGAGGGCATCGGCAGCACCATCTATGCCACCGCGGACGACGAGATGCGCCCGGCGATGAACGGCATCTTCTTCGATATGGCGCCGGAGAGCACCACCCTCGTGGCCTCCGACTCCCACAAGCTCATCTGCTACACCACCCGTGCCCTGCAGATCGGAGAGAAGGCCTCCTTCATCCTGCACAAGAAGCCCGCGAGCGTGCTCAAGTCCATCCTGGACAAGGACGACGAAGACGTCCGCGTGGCCTTCGACTCCTCCACCGTCGTGTTCACCTTCGGCGGGACGATGATGGTCTGCCGCCTGATCGTCGGCAAATTCCCGGAGTACCGCAAGGTCATCCCGCAGAACAACGCCAACATCCTGCGCATCGACCGCGTCCAGCTGCTGAATACGGTCCGCCGCGTGGCGGTGTGCGCCAACAAGGCCTCCAACCATATCAAGTTCGACCTCAAGAGCGGTCAGGTCGAGATCACGGCCCAGGACCTGGGCTTCGCCCTCGCCGCCTACGAGAAGCTCCCGTGCGACTACAACGGCGAAGAGCTAGGCATCGGCTTCAAGTCCTCCTTCCTCATCGACATCCTCGGCAATATGGGCTGCGGGACCGTCGTGATGAAGTTCGCGGACCCGCGCCGCGCCGCCCTGATCGTCCCGGCCGAAGAGGAGGACGAGAGCGAGAAGATCTGCGGCATCCTGATGCCGATCATGGTTTCCTAAGCTTTCCGGTATGCAACTCCATCTCGAGCGGCCGCTGCTTTTCTTCGATATCGAGAGCACCGGCCTCAACATCCCTGCCGATTCCATCGTCGAGCTGAGCTTCGTCAAGGTATTCCCGGACGGGGAGGAGCGCGTCAAGACCTGGCGCATCAAGCCCTGGGACTACGAACTGAACCGGCAGCGCCCGATGAACCCCGAAGCCTCCAAGGTCAACGGGATCACGGACGATATGCTCACGGACTGCCCCACCTTCTTCGAAATCGCCGTGGAAGTGGCCGAATGGCTCCGCGACAGCGACCTGGCGGGATTCAATTCCGCGAAGTTCGACCTGCCTATGCTCGCCGAGGAGTTCGAGCGCGTCAAGCTCGCCGGCAAGGACCTGCAGGTGGACCTGCACGAGCCCCTGATGGTGGATGTCCAGAACATCTTCCACGCCATGGAGCCGCGCAACCTGCGCGCCGCCTACCGCTTCTACTGCGGGGGCGAGGACTTCGAGAACGCCCACACCGCCGAGGCAGACACCCTCGCCACCTACGAGGTGCTCAAGGCCCAGCTGGACCGCTACCAGGAGCCGGACAAGTACCGCGAGCAGGTGCTCAAGAACGACGTGAAGTCGCTCGCCGCCTTCGTCGGCAGGAAATACGTCGATTTCTCCGGCCACCTCGTCCTCGACGACAAGGGCGAGGTCTTCATCAACTTCGGCAAGCACAAGGGCAAGACGGCCCGGCAGGTATTCAACACGGACCCTTCCTACTACGCCTGGATCCAGCAGGGCAGCTTCACGCTCGACACCAAGGCCCAGTTTGCCAAGCTCGAGGAGCAGTTCAAACGCGAGCGCCTCGCCGCCAAGTGGAACGGCCGCCTGTTTTAACACTATGAATATGAAAAAGTTCCTTCTCCCCATCCTCTGCCTCGCGGCCGCCTTCGGCCTGCAGGCTCAGAGCATCCCCAACGATTCCGAGTGGTTCTCCGGCACCGCCCAATACACCGCCACCCGCCTTGCGAACGGCAACATCCAGATGTATATGATGAACGAGGGCGAGGAGATCGAATTCGTCCTGAAGCCGGTCAGCGGAAAGAGCGGCCAGTACACCTATGTCGACTGGGCCGAGGAGAAGCACAGCGTCAAGCTGATCCAGCGCGACGGCATCACCGTGCTGGCCGACTACAATGCCGCCAACCACCTGGAAATGGTCTGCGTGAAGACCACCGAACGCTTCGACCGCAATCTGCTGTCCCGTTTCTTCACCGTCCTGTCGGGGAAATACTCCTATTCCAAGCCGGGCGGAGGGACAGGACATATCGTCATCGGGAAGGACAGCTTCTCGGTGGACGGGGTTGCCTCGAGTTTCGAGGTCCCGACGCTCAACGACTACCCGATGGATATCCTGAGGATCCAGGACGGACCCTGGAAGGGATTGTGGCATTTCGTGATGACCGCCAGCGGCCTGAACGCCTACCGCACCGAGATCGACGAATACGGGATGTCCGAGGACGTGGACGAGAAGCCCGTCGTCCTGGTCTGGGACGATCCCACACGGGGCCGCTGGGATTTCCTTTCGCAGGATTTCGTCTGCCTGCTGCCGTACACCAGGCAGACGCTCCGCATTATGCGCAACGCCATTATGGCCAAGCACGGGTATGTGTTCAAGTCCGAAGAGCTCAAGCTGCTCTTTGAATTCGAGCCCTGGTATTCCCCCGCCCCGGACAACGCCTCCGTCAAACTCTCCCTGATCGAGGAGATGAACGTAGCCCTCATCCAGGGAGAAGAAGCCAAGTCGGATGACGAGCGCTATGTCCGGGAAGAGGAACCGGGACTCAAGCGCTATCTGATGTATGACGAAGATAATTAGCAGAAAGGTGGCATTTTTCAAAAAAATAACTACCTTTGCACTCCCATCGCCACTTTAGCTCAGTCGGTAGAGCAGCGCATTCGTAACGCGCAGGTCAACAGTTCAAGTCTGTTAAGTGGCTCAAAAAGCTGTCCGGCTAGTCTGCCGGACAGCTTTTTTGCTTCAGTTGCATAAGGATTCCGTCGGCGTCCTGCAGGGCGTTGTAGAGTCCGTCTTCGGAGAGGACGCCCCGCTTGAGATCGGCCGGGATCCTGCCGGCCTCGTCGGCCTCGAAGTCTTTCCGCCACTGACCGGAGTCCATATAATCCCGGAGAATCTCCAGGTCGGGCTGGAGCCGTTCGTACGCCGACAGGGCTTCTTCCAGCTCCGCCAGCACACGGGAGAGTTCGTCATAGCGGCGCTCCATCTCCTGAACGCGCTTGAGCAGTTTCTTGTCCGTTTTCATCGTAAGTCGTATTGTACAAAATTACGTTTTTCCCCGGAATTATGTATATTTGCGTACAACTAAATATGAAGACCACATCATTATGAAAAAGATCCTTCTGACACTGGCTGCGCTCGCCTGCGGGTTCTTCCTGGCACAGGCACAACCCGGCGGGGGCATGGGCGGCTTCCAGCGCCCCGTCATTGAATGCGATTTCGATCCCTACATGCCGGCGCCGGCCGCTTTCGACGCGGAGCGTCCGGGCATCGCGCACGGCACTATGGAGATGGTGGAATACAAATCCACGACGGTGGGCACCGTCCGCAAGGCGATGGTGTATCTGCCGCCCAAGTTCGACGCCTCCAAGAAATATCCCGTCCTCTATCTGCTGCACGGCATCGGCGGCGACGAGATGGAGTGGCCCCGGGGCGGCGTGCCGAACATCATCCTGGACAACCTGATCGCCGACGGCAAGGCTGTGGATATGATCATCATCATGCCGAACGGCCGCGCCCAGGAGAACGACCGCGCGGAGGGCAACGTGTATGCCGGCTCGGCGGCGTTCGCCAACTTCGAGTTCGACCTCCTCAAGGACCTGATCCCCTTCGTGGAAGGCAAATACAACGTGTACACGGACAAGATGCATCGCGCGATCGCGGGTCTGTCGATGGGCGGCGGCCAGTCCCTGAACTTCGGCCTCGGCCATATGGACGTCTTCGCCTATGTCGGCGGCTTCTCCTCCGCGCCCAACACCAACACCCCGGAGGTCCTGATCCCGGACGTGGCGAAGACCAAGGCGGAGAACGAACTCCTGTGGATGGTCTGCGGCAGCAAGGACAACCTGATGTACAACAGCTCCCGGCTGAAGGCCTTCTGCGACGAAAAGGGCGTGCCCTGCACCCTCATCGAGTATCCCGACGGCGTGCACGACTTCGTGGTCTGGAAATATGGCCTGTACAACTTCGCACAATTGATTTTCCGTAAATAAGGCACTATGCAACTGGATGGTAGAAGACAGAGTACCAACGTCGACGACCGGCGTGGTATGTCCACCGGCAAGGTAGCCGGCGGCGTGGGCCTCGGCGGCCTGATTGTCATCGGATTGATTACGCTCCTGCTGGGCGGCAACCCCGCCGACGTGCTGGAGCAGGTGGGCGGGATGTCCGGCACCGAGATCGTCAGCGGCAGCGGGCGCACCCCGACGGCCGAGGAGGAGGAGCTCGCCGTGTTCTCGAAGCAGATCCTGGCGGGCACGGAGGATGTCTGGACCCAGATTTTCGCCCAGAACGGCCGGACCTACGTCCCTCCGAAGCTGGTCCTGTACAATGACTACGTGCAAACCGCCCAGGGCACCGCATCCGCCCAGATGGGCCCGTTCTACAACAGCGGGGACCAGACGGTCTATATCGACCTGTCCTTCTTCACGACGATGAAGCAGCAGATCGGCGCGGACGGCGATTTCGCGTATGCGTACGTCATCGCGCACGAGGTCGGCCATCATGTGCAGTACCTGCTCGGCACCCTGCAGCAGGCGCACCAGCAGATGCAGCGCGTCAGCCAGGCCGAGAGCAACCAGATCAGCGTGCGGCTCGAGCTCCAGGCGGACTTCTACGCCGGCGTATGGGCGCACCACGACAACAAGATGTATCATTCGCTGGAGCCCGGCGACATCGAGGAGGGCCTGGCCGTCGCATCCAAGATCGGCGACGACTACCTGCAGAAGAAGGCCCGCGGCTACACGACGCCCGAGTCCTTCAACCACGGCACTTCGGAGCAGCGCTCCAAATGGCTGATGAAGGGATTCAACACCGGCAACCCGGCCGACGGAGACACTTTCTCGCCAAGATATAACCAATTGTAAGAAAAACGGCTCGCAGATTGCGAGCCGTTTTTTATAGCAATCCCAGCAGCTGCGCCATCAGGAAGCCGAGGTAATTGCCTGCGGCATAGCCGACCACGCCGACGGCGAGGCCGCCCGCCAGCACGCGCCGGTTCTTCATCGCGGCCGACATCATCGGCACGAAAGGCGGCGAGCAGATATAGGCCACGGAACTGACCGTCATCGTGTCCGCGTCGATGCGGAGCAGCTTCGCGAGCAGCACCTGGAGCAGGAGCGATCCGAAGATGACGAAGGCCAGATAGACGAACATCATCAGGCTGCCTCCGATGCTGAGCGTGCGGAAATCCGCCATCGAGGCCACCACCACGGAGAAAACGTAGATGAGGTACATCCCGATGTCGTAGCCCTGCTGGCCACGGCTTTTCACCGGTTTCCAGAACGAGGCGGCGATGCCGAGCGTCGTCAGGCAGAGGATCAGCACGGTCATAAAGGCATTGTCGCCGGCGAGCAGGCCGAGCCCGGCGGAAATGCCGATCACCAGCAGGTCTATCCCCAGCAGGATGGCGGCGTCCTTCCTCCCCTGCCGGGTCATCAGCACCCGGTAGGGATGCTCCCTCTCCGGGTCTTCCGCCACGGCTCCACCGGAGCCGACCGCCTCCACGGGCAGCCAGCGGCGGAAGAGACGGATGCCGACGGACAGCAGGAAGGTCAGGTACAGGAAACTGACCGCCATATCGAAGGAATTCAGCAGGATGAAGGTCTCCTCCGGGACGTCCAGCATCACCTTGAGCGAAGCCAGGTTGATCGTGCCGCCGGTATAGACGCCCGTCAGCATACCGCCCACCTGGGCGCCGTCTTCCATCTGTCTGCCAAACAGCAGATAGCCCGAAATGACGGCCACGGTCACGGCCAGCAGGCCCGTCAGCAGGGCGAGCAGCTGGCTGCGCGTCTCGCTCCTGCGGAACTTGCAGGCGAAGAGCATCAGCGGGATCGCCAGCGGCACCATCGCGCTGGACAGCAGGTCCTGGATCTTCGCCATCCCGGGCGGATGGAAGATGTTGCCGACCAGGATGCCGATCAGATACAGGATGAGGACGGGGCCTATCTTACTGAGCAACGGCACCCGCCGGCAGAGCCGCAGGACGCCGGCAGGTACCGTCAGGAAGAACAGCACCATCAGGATGTTCCAGACCATCAGCGCAGCGGCTTAGAGGAGCTTCCAGACCCGCAGGCAGACCGTGTCGCCCGGAGCGTTGGGGCCGATCGTACAGACGAAGATGCCGTCGTTCAGCCAGCCGTACTTGCCGTCGCGCGGCGCTTCGAACTTCGGAGCGGTCCGGAAATAGAACTGCGGACGGCCCGAGGCGTCGCGCCCCATCACGGAAATGCCCCAGTTGCGGACGTGGATGTTCACGCCGTCGTCCGTCTGGATGCAATAGATGGCTTCCAGCTCGGTACGGCCGTGTTCGCGGTCCTGCAGCTGATAGTCGGCGCCGCCCGGGAGCACGATGCCCTTGATGTTCGGGCCCTCGAAGGTACCGCCCGTGATCGGAATCACGAAACGGTTGCCGTGCTGCGTCTCCCCGACCGTAAAGCCGGGATCGCAGGTGACGTGCAACTCCAGAATGAACTCCAGTTCCGGCGCTTCCGGAACGGCAGGACCGGGGCCCTGGGCGAAGAGCGCGAAGCCCGTCAGGAAAGCGGCGCAGGCGCAGAGGATAAATTTCATCGTTTTCATGGTTATTCTAGCGTGTTAACTGTCAAAGAATGAGGGATTTCGCAGCGCTGCGACCGGCGAGGGCGCCGGTGGCGAAGGCGAGCTGGAGGTTGTAGCCGCCGGTGTCGGCATCGATGTCGAGAACCTCGCCGCACAGATACAGACCGGGAACGAGCCGGGACTCCATCGTCTTGGCGACGAAGTCGTCCGTGGACACGCCGCCGGCGGTCACGACCGCACGCTCGTAGCCGACGTGGCCGACGATGTCGAACTGCCAGGCTTTCAGCGCCTTGGCTATACTGACCAGGTTCACCCAGACCTTCGTGTCGGCGCGACCGCGCCGCTCCAGGGTCAGGATCTCCGGGTGCATCTGCATAAAGCCCGGGATGAGTTCGCGCGGCATCAGCTTGCCCAGCAGGATGCGGCAGCGCTCCTTCTCGCGGACGCCCCGCGAGCGCGGATCCTTGCCGATCTCCTCCCAGAGCGCCTTGATGCGGACGGTCAGTTCCGTGAGGTCCACGCCGGGCTTGAGATCCAGTACCAGGGCCACGCGGGAGCCGTTGACCAGCGCCTTCACCGCCTTGCGGCTCAGTTGGAAGCCCACCGGACCCTCCAGTCCCCCGTCGGTGAAATCGACGTCGCCGAACTCGCTGTCCACCTCCGTCCCCTCGATCACGAGCGACAGCTGGACATTCTTGAGCTGCACCCCGCAGAGCGCCTGCCCCAGCTCCGCCAGCGGCGTCGCCCGGTCAATGTGTAAATCCTTGCTATCCTGCACCTTATACCCTTTCGGCACCAGCGCCGTCAGCGACGGGAAAGTCGGCACGATACCGTGCCCCAGCTCCGCCGCCCAGCGCAGTCCGTCGCCCGTCGATCCCGTCGTCGGATAGCTCAGTCCCCCCGTCGCCACAATCACCCGCCGGCACTTCCACTCCCGCCCGTCGGTCAGCAATACGGTGAAACCCGGAGCGATAGAGGCAACTTCGGCGTCGGTTTCGATTTTGACGCCAAGGGAATGACAGGCGTTGACGAGGGTATCTACGACGTCGGAGGCGTGGTAGGAGGCGGGATAGGCGCGGTCGCCGCGCTCGACGACCGTCGACATTCCGAAGGACTCGAACCAGTCCACGACGGCCTGGGACGGCAGATTATAAAAAGCGGACTTGACGAAATTGGGCTTCGAACGGACGTGCCCGGAGAAGGCGTTCCAATCCTTCACGTTCGTGAAATTGCAGCGGCCCTTGCCGGTGATCATCACCTTGCGGGCCGGCCGCGGCATCTTCTCCAGCACCGTGACCTGCGCAGCGACGCCCGCATCCACGAGCGTCCGGGCGGCGTGGTACGCCGCCATAAGCCCGGAGGCTCCCCCGCCTATGACCACGATCTCCGACTTCATCTACTTCTCGTGCAACCAGACTTCCATCTTGCCGGGACCGCGATGGTTCCAGGCATAATAAGGGATGAGCGTGAGCTCGCCGTCGCGGATCACGCGGATGCCGCCCAGCAGGTCGGAACGGAACTCCTCCGAGAGCACGTCGCCGGCGGAGACGGCTGCCTGCAGCACATCCTGCTCATTGTCGGGCCACTCGGCGCAATACACCAGCGGACCGCACTCGACGGCCAGCCGGCCGCGGTCCGCCTCCACGGCCTCGTGGGCCCGGACGAAACGCGGCACCATATCCAGCGACAGCGTGATCTCATCTCCCGCCTTCCAGTTGCGGGGAATGCAGAAATAGCCGTCCTGCGAAAAAGCGGGCGCCTTCACGTCCTCGCCGTTGACCTGGATGCGGAATCCGGTCTGGTGCCCGTCGGCAAAGGTGTACAGGTCGCTCGGGACCACCTCCCCGCGCACCCAGCCCGGGATGCGCAGCCTCAGGGTGAAACGGCCCGCCTTATTCTCGTCGATGATGATGCGGATTTCCCCGCTCCATGGATAATCCGTATGCTGGGAGAGCGTGACGGCCTTGCCGCCCAGGCTGTGCGTCATCGTATTGTCCACATACAGATTGACATACAGATCCTTGTCCTGCGCCGCGTAGATATAGCCCGGCACGGAAGGGATGAAGCGGCAGATGTTGGAGGGGCAGCAGGCGCAGCCGAACCAGGGCTCCCGCTGATGGCGCCCGTCGGACTCCAGCGGATTGGGATAGAAGAAGGTGCCGCCGTCCAGCGACACGCCCGAGATCACGCCGTTGTAGAGCGTACGCTCCAGCACGTCGATGTACTTGGCGTCGCCGTGCAGCAGGAACATACGGTAGTTGGTATAGACATTGCCGATGGCCGCGCAGGTCTCGCAATAGGAAGTCAGGTTCGGCAGCTCGTAATTGTCCCCGAACGCCTCCCCGTCATAGCGCGAACCCACGCCGCCGGTCAGGTAGAGTTTCTTCGATACGATGTTCTCCCAGATGCGGTCGATGGCGTCCACATAAGCCTGTTCGCCCGTGAGAGCCGCCACGTCCGCCATACCCGAATACATATACTCCGCACGCACGGCATGGCCCACGGCCTCGTCCTGTTCCGTGACCGGCTCGTGCGACTGGGAATAAGGATTGCGCACGCTCGTCGTGCCCCGCTTGTCCAGGAAGTATTTCGCCTGGTCCAGGTACTTCTTCTCCCCCGTGGCCAGGTAGAGCTTGCACAGCGCCATTTCGGCGATCTGGTGGCCCGGGACGCGCACCAGCTGGTCCGGCCCGTCGCCGATCTCCCGGATGATGCAGTCGGCGTACTTCACGGCGATGTCCAGGAAATTGCGCTTGCCCGTGGCCTGCCAATGCGCCACGGCGCCTTCCACCATATGGCCAAGGTTGTAGAACTCGTGGCTGCCGCCTTCCACCTCGCTCCAGCGCTCCGGACCGACCCAGGCGTGGGGATGCCAGGGGTTCATCTGCCGGGCGGTGTTCAGGTACCCGTCCGGCTCCTGCGCCGCGGCGACCAGCACGAGCACGCTGTCGATATAAGCCTCCAGTTTCGCGTCCGGATAGGTCTGCAGCAGGTAACTGGCGCCCTCGACGGTCTTGTACACGTCCGTGTCGTCGAAGGGGAAACCGCCTACGCGGTAGGTGGAGTCGGGTTTTGTGGCGCGCACGAAATTGTCGTAGCGCCCCGTCTCCTCGCATTTGCTGAAAGCCAGCGGGATGGTCACCTCGCGGCTGGCCTGCAGGCGGGCGCCCCAGAAACTGTCGGAGACCTTGACTTCGGTGAAGGGGACCTGCCCGATAGGATAGCCCCCCTGCGGGGCTTCGGAGCGGCAAGAGGACAGGCCCGCAAAGGCGGCGAGAAGCAACAGAAATCTCTTCATGGCGGATGGAAAACAAAAAAGGGAAAGCTTAGCACATCGCACCGCTACGACCTCCTACCCTTGCTGCCTTCCGGCCCTGGGGGAGTTCAGAGGGAGCTGGTCGTGTACGACTTTCCCGCTGCAAATATAAGAAAAAATCAAATGCTGTTGAAAATCAGAGGGAGAATATCGTCCACTTTCTCGAATTTCAGGATACGGTCCGCCGACATCATAATGACGGACATCGGCTTGCCGGACTTGGCCTGGTACTGCGCCATCACCTGGCGGCAGGCGCCGCAGGGCGTCACGGGCTCCTTGGCCAGTCGCCCCATCACCCCGCCGGCGATGGCGATGCCGAGCATATCCTTGTCGGGATAGCGCGCCCCGGCGGAGAACATCGCCGTCCGCTCGGCGCAGAGGCCGGAGGGGAAGGCGGCGTTTTCCTGGTTCGCGCCGCGTACGATCTGTCCGTTGGACATCCGCACGGCGGCACCTACGTTGAAATGCGAATACGGCGCATAGGACCCCTCCATCGCCTTGATGGCCTCGGCGGCCAGCTCGCGGTCCTCGGGGAGCATCTCGTCCACGGATTTGAACTCCTGATAGCTGATGCGGATTTCGCGGTTTATCATAAACTATGCGGTTAATACCTCAAATATAGCAAAAATGTATCTACATCTCGATCGGATCGCCCAGGAAATGGGGGCCTCTACCGATCAGCACGTCCCAGCAGGCGCTCACGCGGGCGAGCCACTCGCGCGCCCGCACTCTGCGGGCACCCGGAGCGCGGACGTCCCGGGCGTTATAGCCGACGGCATCGATCCCGTGCCGGACGGCGAGATACACCGCCCGCTCATTGTGAAAACGCTGACTGACGACGATATACGAAGTCTGCCCGAACACCTCGCAGGCCCGGATCACGGAGTCCAGCGTACGGAACCCGGCATAGTCCAGGAAGATCAGGGAGTCCGGTATATTGCGGTCCAGCAGGGCCTTGCGCATCGCCATCGGCTCATTGTACGAGGCGTGGTGATTGTCCCCGCTCACCAGAATACAATCCACCTTGCCGGCCCGGAAAAGCTCGGCGGCGGCATCCATACGGTATTCGAAATAGGGGTTGGGGCTCCCTCCCTGCAGTCTGGACGAAGTGCCGAGCAGCAGCGCGGCGTGCTCGTGCGGGAGGGTCCGGACGTCGTCGGACAGACGGCCCCGGGCAAAGTTGCGCACCCGCAGATCGCAGACCACGATCAGCAGGACCACCGCGCAGAGCAGGATCAGCAGGACTCGCAGGATTCTCTTCATGGTTCAAATTTAACAAATTTCCCCGACATTTCCGCACATTTTTGCCTTGCGAGCGGAATTGTGTATCTTTGCGGCGGTATGAAAATCTGTGTCGGACTCTCCGGAGGCGTGGACTCCAGCGTGGCCGCCCTGTTGCTCAAACGGCAGGGCTGCGACGTGTTCGCGATGTTTATGCAGAACTGGCACGACACCGAAGGCACGCTCCACGGCGACTGCGAGTGGGAAGAGGACAAGTTCGTGGCCGAGATGGTGGCGCGCAAGCTGGGTATCCCCTTCTATTTCATCGACTTGAGCAAGGAATACCGGCAGCGCGTCGTGGACTATATGTTCGATGAATATGCCCGCGGACGCACGCCCAACCCGGACGTGCTATGCAACCGGGAGATCAAGTTCGACGCCTTCCTCAAGGCGGCGGAGCGGCTCGGGGCCGACTACGTGGCCACGGGTCACTATTGCCGCAAGGAGGAGCTCCCGGACGGGACCTTCCGCATCCTGGCCGGCACGGATCCCGGCAAGGACCAGAGCTATTTCCTTTGTCAGCTCACCCAGGAGCAGCTCGCCAAGGCCCTGTTCCCCATCGGGGACCTGCTCAAGAGCGAAGTGCGCCGCCTCGCCGCCGAGGCCGACCTGCCTTCGGCGGACAAGAAGGACTCGCAGGGCATCTGCTTCGTGGGCAAGGTGGACCTGCCGGTCTTCCTCCAGCAGAAGCTGGAAAGCGTCGAGGGCGACGTCGTGGAAGTGTACGACGCCTACTATGCGGACAACGCGCAATACGCCCGCGACCGTGAGCTGCTGAAAAAGGGCACCAACCTGACTGACAGCGAATTACAGGAGCTTTCCACGCCCATCGACTATAGCGGCATCCGCTTCGAGACGGAGACCTACCGTTCCGGCAAGCACCACGTGAAGAAGACACGTGACAAGTCGAATCCCTGGGCGAAACGAATCGGGCGCCACGAGGGGGCCCAGTTCTACACGATAGGACAACGCAAGGGCCTGGGCATCGGCGGACACGCCGAGCCGGTGTTCGTGATCGCCACGGACATCGTGCGCAACATCATCTATGTGGGCGAAGGCGAGGGACACAAGGGGCTGTATCGCAGTTGCCTGCGCGTCGCGCCGGACGAGATCCACTGGATCCGGCCTTCGGAGACGATGCAGGTGGGAGAAAAGCGCCGCTTCCGCGTCCGCATCCGCTACCGCCAGCCCCTGCAGGACGCGACCCTGCTGATGCGGGAAGGGGGGCTGTATATCCTCTTCGACGAGCCGCAGCGCGGCATCACTCCCGGCCAGTTCGCCGTCTGGTACGCCCCCGACGGTGAAATGCTCGGCAGCGGGGTCATCTGAGAATTACAGAGAGAAATCGACGTTCTTATGGATCGTCTCCGCCAGCATCCGGGCGCCGTGGCGCTGCGGATGGATGCCGTCCCGGCAGTAGCGGGGGCTGTCGAACAGGTCATACAAGTCCACGAACTGGAGGCCCTTCCGTTCCGCGATTTCGTGGATCGCAGGGCGGACGCCTTCTTCCAGCACGTCGGGATTGAGGGCGATGATGGGTACCCTGATTACGCGGAAGATGCGGATGGGCGCCACCAGCACCACCTTCGGATGCGAAGGCAGGGCGAGGTAGGAATCGACGATACGGGCATAATCCCGCCGGAAGATCTCCGGATCCCAGTTCCAGGGCTTGGTGTCGTTGGTGCCGAGCATCAGGATGACGATGTCCGGCTCCCATTCCAGGCTCTCCCGGTACACGCGCTTCCGCACATACGGCGTCTCCGCGTCAAAGCGGGCCGCGGCGTCGTTGTAGCCGAAATTGCGGACCTCGAATCCCCCGCCGAGCAAGTGCTGCAGCACCGCGGGATAGCCGTGCTTCCCGGGATTGAGGATGGTGAATCCCCAGGTGATGCTGTCTCCGACGCAGGCTACTTTCTTCATCCTTCCACAGCTTTGAGCGACCGGGCCACGGCCTCGGCCACGTTGATGCCGTCCAGCGCGCTGGACACGATCCCTCCCGCATAACCGGCTCCTTCCCCGCAAGGGAAGATGCCCGGCAGCGAGACATACTCGAGCGTATCGGGATCGCGCGGCACGCGCACCGGCGACGAAGTCCGGGACTCCACGCCGAGCAGCAGGGCCGCATTCGTATAATAATTGCGCATTTTCACGCGCGGAAATGCCTTCTGGAGCCGCTGCGCCACGATGGGCGGCAGCAATTCGTGCAGCGGAGCGCTCACCACGCCGGGATGGTAACTGGTCGGCGGCATCGTCTTGGACAGCTTGCCGAGGCAGAAATCCTCCATCCGCTGCGCCGGGGCCGTCATCGGATTCACCGCCCCGTGCGACTGGGCATAATCAAACATACTGCGCTCCACCGCGTGCTGGAAATCCATCAGCTTGAACGGTCCCTCGCCCGGCACGTCCTCCGGCTCGATCTGGACCACCACGCCCGCATTGGCGAACTTGCCGCTGCGGCCGGAATTGGACATTCCGTTCAGCACCACCGTGCGCTCCTCCGTCGAGGAAGGCACCAGTACGCCTCCGGGGCACATACAGAACGAAAACACGCCGCGTCCGTCCACCTGCTCCACGAAAGAATACTCCGCCGCCGGCACCCCCGGCTTCCACTGTCCGTGGTACTGGCACCAGTTGATCTTCTCCTGCGGATGCTCCACGCGCACTCCCAGCGCGAAGCCCTTCGCCTCGAGCGCTCCCCCCGCCTCCTGCAGCATCTCATACACGTCCCGCGCCGAATGCCCCGTCGCCAGAATCACGCGCGAAGCGCAAAACGCCTTCCCGTCCGCCGTCGTCACTTTCAGCGACGCTTCCTCGCCCGAAATCGACACTACGCGAGAGTTGAAATGGTATTCGCCGCCGTGGGAAATGATGAAATTACGGATATTCTCGACGATGACGGGGAGCTTGTCGGAACCGATATGCGGGTGGGCGTCGATGAGGATGTCCTTGGACGCGCCGAACTGGACGAGCTGATACAACACCTCGCGAAGATCGCCGCGCTTGGACGAACGCGTATAGAGCTTGCCGTCCGAAAAAGCGCCGGCGCCGCCTTCGCCGTAACAGTAATTCGAATCCGAATCCACGATCCCCTCGCGGGAGAGCTTCGCCATATCGAACTTGCGCTCGTGGACGTTCTTGCCCCGCTCCAGGACTATGGGCCGCAGCCCGAGCGTCAGCAGCTTCAGCGCCGCGAACATCCCGGCAGGCCCTGCCCCGACCACGATCACCGGCTCGGCACCGTGCACGTCGAGGTATTCCGGCAGCACATAGGGCACATACTCCTCGCCCGGCCCGTACGCCTCATACTGATAGCGCCAGACCGGCTCCTTGCGCGCATCGACCGAGCGCTTCCTGAGCACCCACTTCCAGCCGCCGGCCTTCGCCTCGATCTCCTTGAGACGAGGCTCGCGCGTGAGCGGACATACGATCTCGAACTCCTTCATAAGCCCTTAGAAATCAGACATTCGCGAGACCGGTGCCACATCCAGCGGCGTCCGCTCTCCAGCGAGATAATGATAGTATCCCGCGATGGCGATCATCGCGGCGTTGTCGGTCGTGAACTTGAACTCGGGAAGGTAGGTGTGCCAGCCCCGCTTGCGGCCCTCGGCCTCGATGCGGGCGCGCAGCCCGCTGTTGGCCGACACGCCGCCGCCGATGGTGACCTCGCGGATCCCGGTCTGCTTCGCCGCCTTGATCAGCTTGTCGAGCAGGATGTCGATCAAGGTCTTCTGGAACGAAGCGCAGAGGTCCTCCTTGTTCTTCTCGAGGAAGTCCGGGTCCTTCGCCACCTCGTCCCGGACGAAATACAGGAGCGAAGTCTTGACCCCGCTGAAGCTGTAGTCCAGACCCTCGATGTGCGGCTTCTTGAACTGGAAGCGGGTCGGATCGCCCTGCTGGGCGAGCCTGTCGATGACCGGACCGCCGGGATAGCCCAGGCCCAGCATCTTGGAGCACTTGTCGAAGGCCTCCCCCACCGCATCGTCTATCGTCTGGCCGAGAATCTCGAAATGCAGCGGATCGTCCACCCGGACGATCTGGGAATTGCCGCCGCTGACCAGCAGGCACAGATACGGGAAGGAAGGCTCCCGGACGGGCTTGCCCTCCTGTCGGATGAAATCGGCCAGAAGGTGGCCCTGGAGGTGGTTCACCATCACGATCGGGATGTCCAGCGCGAGGCCCATCGCCTTGGCGAAGGAAGTCCCCACCAGGAGCGAACCCAGCAGGCCGGGGCCGCGGGTGAAGGCGATCGCCGTGAGCTCCGCGGGCGTCACGCCGGCGCGGGATAGGGCTTCGCTGACGACGGGAACGATGTTGAGCTCGTGGGCGCGGGAGGCCAGTTCCGGGACCACGCCGCCGAATGCACGGTGCACGTCCTGGCTGGCGATGACGTTCGACAGCAGCCATCCGTCGCGGATGACGGCGGCCGAAGTGTCGTCGCACGAAGACTCTATGCCGAGAATGATGTCTGTCACCTTCCAGAGATTACACCACAAAGTTAGCAATTATTTTCTTATCTTTGTAGATTGCAAGTAGCACGCACGCTTGCACGGACGCATGTACAGGAAAGCGGGATACATAGTCGGGCGTATTTTCGGCCTGCTGGTCGTGTTGCTGATGGCTGCCATCGTGGCCATTCAGATGCCCTATGTGCAGACGCGCCTGTCCAAGGTCGCCCTCAACCAGCTGGCCGCCCTGATGGACGGCCGCGTGCAGTACGACGAGCTGAAGGTGATGACCTCGGGCGTGCTGGTGATCCGGGGCATCAAGCTCGTGGACACCGCCCCCTACACCGAGGACGTCAACGGCCGGGGCTGGGCCCCGGTGGACACCGTCTTCCGCGCCAAGCAGGTCACGGCCACCTTCTCCATCCCCGGCCTCCTGAGCGGGCAGCTGCATATGGGCCGCGTCACGGTCGAGGACGCCTTCTTCCACCTGGTCGCCGAACCCGGCGAATACGGCAACAACATCTCCCGCATCTTCCACCTGGGGAACAGCGAGACCAGCTTCCCCACGGGGGACATATTTGACATCAAGAAGCTCAGGGTCAAGGATTTCCGCCTGCGGATGAACAGTTTCCTGCCCGACGCGGGGACCTACACCGGCCACGGCTTCAACTTCGACGACCTCGACGTCCTGATCAGCCTCCTCACGGGCCACGGCATCCGGATGAACGACGGCAAGATCCTCGCCTCGATCGACCGCTTCATCCTTTCGGAGAAGTCCGGCTATTCCGTGGACCGGCTCTCCGCCAGCGCCGAAATCGGGATGGAAAAGGCCCTCGTCGAAGACCTGCATTTCCGCGACCCCTGGTCGGAACTCAACGTGCGCAGCCTCTCCCTGAACTACGACGATTTCAGCGCGCTGTCGGATTTCCTGACGCGCGTGAGGATCGAAGCCGACGTGCAATCCTCCCAGCTGGCCCTCGAGACCGCCTCCTATTTCATTCCCGAATTCCAAGGCAATCCGACCGTGATCAACCTCCGGCGCGGCCAGATCAACGGTTTCGTCAACGACCTTCATATCACGCGCCTGAATTTCGCGGAACGCAACTCCGACATCTCCGGCTCGGTGGACGGGGCCGTCGTCGGCCTGCCCGACCTGGAGAAGCTGATGCTCGACCTGCAGGTCAAGGACCTCCAGCTCACGACGGCGGGCCTCTACAAGCTGATGACGGCCTTCCTGCCGTCAGGCGTCCCCGACATCCGGTCATACGCCCGCGGCATTCCGATGACCCTGCAGCTCAGCGCCCGGGGGCCGGTCGAGCGGCTCGCCTACAGCGGCACGCTCGACAGTCCGGCCGGCAGCGCCAGCATCAGCGGAGACCTCCGCAACCTGCTGGATCCGGAGCATCCGATCGAGCTGGACGCGGAAGCCTCGACGCAGGAGCTCGACCTGGGCCGCCTGCTGGCCACCGACTTGCTCGGGCCCGTCACCCTGCGTACGCGCGCCAACGCCGTCCTCACGGGCCGGGCGCTGCCCGACGCGCGCCTGGACTCCCTGCATATCGTCAAAATACGCGCCCTGGGCCGCGATTTCACCGATATGGACCTCACCGGCGTCCTGCGTTCCGGCACGGCGGAATTCTCCGTGAAGAGCAACGATCCCGCCGTCCGGATCGATCTCAACGGCCTGGCGGACCTGCTCCCCCGCTCCGGCGACCAGCGCCTCAACCTGGACGGCACGCTGAGCAACATAGACCTGCGCGCCTTCGGCATCGACGGCGGAGACTGGATCTCGCGCCTGTCCACGCGCCTGCACACGGACCTGGTCCTGCGCGGCGAATTCCTGGACGGCGAAGCGGCCCTGGAGGCCCTCACGCTCATCAACGACAGCGGCACGCACCCCATCGGCAACATCAACATCCTGGCCCGGGAATCTCGCGGCGAGCAGGACATCAGCCTCGACGCACCCTTCCTGGAGGCTTATTTCACGGGCGACCGCCCGGTCACGCGCTTCATCGGCGACATCCAGACGCTCACGACCCGCCGCGAGCTCTCCGCCCTGTACCTGGACGAAGCCAAGTGGACCTACCCCGGCGCCTATTCCCTGGAGCTCCTCTTTCACAACACCCGGGAGCTCCTGGACCAGTTCGTGCCCGGGACCTACATCGCCGACGGCACTTCCCTGTCCCTGACCATCACGGAGGACGGCAACCTGGAAGGCCTCGTCCAGTCCGACCGCCTCGCCTACGGCAAGAACTACCTCAAGGACGTCCTCATCCAGTTCGACAACCGGGACGAGATGCTCTTCGCCAACATCCTCAGCCAGGAGCTGAAGGCCGGCACCTTCTCCATGCACAACCCCGCCATCACCACCAGCGCCCACGACAACGACATCACGCTCAACATCCACTACGACGGATTCTCGGGCGGCGGGGGCAACGCGGAAATCTTCCTCGACGGCCAGCTCTACCGCGACGACAAGGGCATCCTGGTCGTCAAGGCGCACCCGCTCAATTCCTACCTGGTCGCCGGCAACGATATCTGGGAACTGAACGAATCGGACATCGTCCTGTACGGCAAGGAGATCTATCTGGACCGTTTCCTGATCAGCAACGGACCGCAGAGCCTGCTCGTGGACGGCGGCTTCTCCACCGAACGGAGCGACACGCTCACCCTGAAGATGGACCGCTTCGACCTGGCCCTGATCGACCAGTTCCTGCCCGAGCCGCTCGGCATCGAGGGCCTGATGAACGGCAGCGCCTTCCTGACCACCGGCAAGGACGAGCCGATGGGGATGCTGCTGGATTTCCGCATCGACACCCTGCGGCTCGGCGGTTCGGACGCGGGCACCATCCAGCTGTCCAGTATGTGGAACGACGAAGGCAAGGAGCTGGGCCTCTTCCTGACCGACGAGATCCAGGGCCGCAACGCCCTGTACGCCAGCGGCGCCTACTTCCCGAACGACCAGCGGGTCGATCTCCGCGTGGATCTGGACGACCTGCCGCTGTCCATCGCTTCCCCGTTCCTGGCTGATTTCGTCTCCGATGTCGGCGGCGGCATCAGCGGCGCCGTCACCCTTTCCGGCCCCCTGGACGCCCTCGTCCCCGGCAGCGAAGACCTCCGGCTGGACGGCGTGTCCGCCCGCGTGGGGATGACCGGCGTGTCCTACACCCTGTCCGGCCCCGTCCGCATCGACGGCAGCGGCCTGTATTTCGACGAGCTGCAGCTGCACGACGACACGGGCGGCAACGGCCGCATCTCGGGTGCGCTCCGCTACCGCGACCTGATGGACTTCGACAGCTTCCAGACCGAGGCCAGGCTGTCCTTCAACAACCTCAAGGTGGTGGACACCCCGGAGATTCCCGGCGGGATGTTCTACGGCCTGATGCGGGCTTCGGGCGCCGCGGCCGTGTCCGGTCCCTTCTCCTCCCTGCTCATCGACGCCGACGTGTCCACGTCCGGGACGGGCAACATCCACATCCCCCTGTCCAGCGCCCTCAACAGCAGTTCCAGCCACCTGCTGACCTTCACCGAGCCCGTGCGCGAGCTCGACCCTTACGAGGCGATGCTGGCCAGCCTCGAGCAGAAATCCGCCACCGGCAGCGACATACGCATCCGCGGCCACGTGAACATCTCCCCCCTGCTGGCCACTTACGTGGAAATCGACAAGGCCACGGGCAACGTAGCCTCCTTCAACGGCTCCGGCTCCATTTCCCTCAACGTCCAGCCCACCCGGGACATCCTCGACCTCAACGGAGACTATACCATCAACGAAGGCAACTACCAGTTCGTGATGCCGGGCATCCTGTCCAAGACCTTCTCCGTCCAGCGCGGCAGCTCCGTCCGCTTCGGCGGCGACATTATGAACACCCAGCTGGACATCACGGCCAACTACAACCTCAGGACCACGCTCGACGCCCTCGTGGGCGGCGACACGATGGCATCCCGCCGGCAGGTGAACTGCGCCATCCACGTGTCCGACCGCCTGAGCGCCCCGAAGATCGACCTCGACATCGACGTGCCCGACCTGGATCCGACCACCCGCACCTACGTGGAATCCGCCCTCAACACGGACGACAAGGTGCAGAAGCAGTTCGTCGCCCTGCTGCTGATGGGCAACTTCCTGCCCAGCGAGTCCTCCGGCATCTCGAACCAGAGCTCCAAACTCTTCTCGAACGTCGTCTCGCTGCTGACGAACCAGTTCAACAGCATCCTCTCCAAGCTGGACATCCCCTTCGACGTGGCCATCGGCTACCAGGAGAACGCCGCCGGACAGAACCTCTTCGACGTGTCCGTAACCACCCAGCTCTTCGAGGACCGCGTCATCCTGGGCGGCAGCTTCGGCAACCGCCGCTTCTCGACGGGTAGCGCGACGGGCGACTTCAAGGGCGACCTCGACATCTCGGTCAAGCTCGACCCTGAAGGCAAGTTCCGCTTCAACGTCTTCTCCCACTCCGCCGACGAGTTCACCAACTACCTGGACTACTCACAGCGCAACGGCCTCGGCGGCAGCTACCAGCGGGAGTACAGCAGCTTCAGGACCTTCCTGCGCAGCCTGTTCGTACCCAAGAAGAAACGCGCCCAGCGCGAGGCGGAGGAGCAAGCCCTCCTGCACAGCAAACAAACAGTCATCGAAATAGAAAATGACAAGACTGAAGAATCCGGGGAAACTCTTCCTGATTCCGACACCCCTCGGGAGCAATGATCCCGCGGAGGTGATTCCGGGACACGTCCTGCAGACGGCCTGCGGCCTGCGCTGCTTCGTGGTCGAAGAGCTGCGCACCGCGCGCCGTTTCCTGTCCGCCTACGGCCTGCGCGGACAGATCGACACGCTGGATTTCCACGTCCTCAACGAGCACACGACGCCGGAGGAGGTGGAAGCGCTGCTGCCGCTCTTCGAAGGCCGGGACGTCGGGCTGCTGTCCGAAGCGGGCCTGCCGGCCGTCGCCGATCCCGGCGCCGCCCTCGTGGCCCTATGCCACGCCCACGGCATCGAGGTCGTCCCCCTCGCCGGTCCTTCCTCCCTGATGCTCGCCCTGATGGCTTCCGGGCTCAACGGCCAGTCCTTCGCCTTCCGCGGCTACATCCCCGCCAAGGCCGAGGAGCGCCGCGCCGCCCTCCGCGAACTGGAGAAGCAGTCCCGCGCGCTGAAGCAGAGCCAGATCCTGATCGAGACGCCCTACCGCAACGACGCCCTGCTCTCCGACATGCTCCAGACCCTCACCCCCGCCACGCACCTCTGCGTGGCAGCCGACCTGACCCTGCCGACGCAGTACATCCATACCAGAACCGTCGCCGAATGGCGCGGGACCGCCCCCGAGCCCCTCGGCAAGCGCCCCTGCGTCTTCATCATCCTGGCCTGACCCTATGAAGATCGCGCTGCTGACCCTGGGCTGCAAGCTCAATTTCGCCGAGACGGCGACCTACGAACGCGGTTTCCTGGCCGCGGGCCTCGAGGTCGTGCCGTGGAGCGAAGCGGCGGACGTCTATCTGGTCAACACCTGCTCGGTCACGGCCACCTCCGACAGCAAATCCCGCAACCTCGTACGCAAGGTGCACCGCGTCAACCCGGCGGCGCACATCGTCGTGACGGGCTGCAGCGCGGAACTGCGCCGCGCCGAGATCGAGCGCATCGAAGGCGTGAGCCGCGTGTTCGGCGCCGGCGAGAAAGGACAGGTCGTGGACGAGACGCTCCGGCTGCTGGGGCTGCCCGCAGGAACGCCGCCGGCGCCCGCCCAGGCGTGCTTCCCCGCTTATTCCGCGGCCGAGAGCCGCACGCGCGCTTTCCTGAAAGTCCAGGACGGGTGCAACAACTATTGCAAATACTGCACGGTCCCCTACGCCCGCGGCGAGAGCCGCAACCTCCCCATCGCCGACTGCGTCCGCAACGCGGAGCGCATCGCCGCGGAAGGGGTCCGGGAGATCGTGCTCACGGGCGTGAACACGGGCGATTTCGGCCGGTCCACCGGCGAGTCCTTCCTGGACCTGCTGAAAGCCCTGAACGGCGTGGACGGCATCGAGCGCTACAGGATTTCCAGCATCGAACCCAACCTGCTGACGGAGGAGATCGTGGACTGGATCGCCGGCGGGACGAAGTTCCAGCCACATTTCCACATCCCGCTCCAGACCGGCTCCGACGAACTGCTCGAGCGGATGGGGCGCCGCTACGACACCGCCTTTTTCGCGGAGCGCCTCGCGCTTATACGCGACAAGATGGAGCGCCCCGGCGCACCGAAGGTCTTCTTCGGCATCGACGTGATGGTCGGCCTGCCCGGCGAGACGGAGGCGCATTTCCGGCAGACTTTCAAATTCATCGAAAGCGTACGCCCCGCCTTCATCCACGTCTTCCCCTATTCCCGGCGTCCCGGCACGCCGGCGGCCAGTATGCCCGGGCAGGTGGACGAGGGCACCAAGAAGCACCGCGTGGCGGTGCTGGAGGAGCTCTGCCGCAGCCTGCACGAAGATTTCCGCAAGCAGAACCGCGGCGTCCGCGAACGGGTGCTGTTCGAATCCACCGTCCACGACGGGATGATGGAGGGATACACCGGCAACTATATCCGCATCACGCGGCCCTATGATCCAGCGCTCGTGAACACGCTGGTGGATATCGTCATCGATTGATTATGGAGAACAAAGCGAAACTGACCTTCCTGGGCACGGGCACCTCGTCCGGCGTGCCGATGATCGCCTGCGACTGCGCGCTCTGCCGCTCGACGGACCCGCGCGACAAGCGCCTGCGCGCCTCGGCGCTCGTGGAATACGGCGGGCTGACCATCCTCGTGGACGCCGGCCCCGATTTCCGCGCCCAGATGCTGCGGCAGGACGTGCATCACCTCGACGCCATCCTGCTCACGCACAACCACAAAGACCACACCGGCGGCCTGGACGACATCCGCGCCTTCAACCTCGCGGAGAGCCACCCGGTCAACATTTACTGCGAGCCTTACGTGGAGACGACGCTCCGCCGCGAATACGGCTACGCCTTCGCGGAAAACAAATACCCCGGCGCCCCGGAATGGCGCGTCCACAACATTGACGGGCATACCCCCTTCCGGGTGCATTCCAACGCAAACGAGGAAATCCTCAGCTGGGAGCGCGGCTTCGGCTACCACCACCTCCCGCCCCAGCCCGCACCCGACACTTCGGTGGAGATCGTGCCCATCCAGGGCTGGCACCACCGCGAGAAGATCCTCTCCGTGCTGGGCTACCGCTTCGGCAACATCGCCTACCTCACCGACATCAAGACGCTGGACAGCGAGGCGGAGTTCGACAAGCTCAAGGGCGTGGACTACGTGACGCTGGGCTGCGTCAAGATCGGCGACCACTATTCGCACCCGTCCCTGCAGGACTGCCTGGATTTCTTCGAGAAGGTGGGCCCGAAGGAGGCCTACATCACGCACCTGTCTCACCTGCTCCCCAGCTACGACGAGTTCGACGCCATGCTGCCGCAAAATGTCCACCCGGCCTACGACGGGCTGGTAATAGGAGGATAATCCCATGACACTCTCCGACCTCGGCGAATTCGGCCTCATCGAGCGCATCCGCGCCCGTTTCCCGGCCCCGCAAAGGGCCGTCGGCATCGGGGACGACTGCGCCGTCCTGCCGCAGCGGGACGGGCAGGAAAGCCTCGTGAGCACGGACATGCTCATCGAGGGAACGCATTTCCTGCGCGACGACATCACCCCTTACCAGCTCGGCTGGAAGAGCGCCGCCGTCAACCTCAGCGACATCGCCGCCATGGGCGGCAATCCGACCGGAACGCTCCTCTCCCTCGCCCTTCCCGCCGACCTCACGGTCGAATGGATCGACGCGTTCCTGGACGGCTATGCAGCCGTCTCGGCAGGCGTCCCGCTGCTCGGCGGCGACACCACCGCCTCGCCCGACCGGATCTGCATCAATGTGACCGTGCTCGGCGAATCCCCTTCCGGTCGCGGACGCCTGCGCAGCAACGCCATGGAAGGCGACCTGATCTGCGTCACGGGCCCGCTGGGCGATTCCGCCGCCGGGCTGAAAGCCATTCTGGATGGCGTGGAGCGCGACGCCGACGTACAGGCGCTGATCGACCGCCACTACCTGCCGAAACCCCGCATCAAGGAAGGGCTCGAACTGGCCGCCAACCACCAGGTCCATGCGATGATGGACATCTCCGACGGCATCGGATCCGATCTACGGCACATCCTGGACGCCTCCGGGGTCGGCGCGGAGATCAAGGTGGATGACATTCCCCTGTCGCTGGCGCTGAAACGCGTCTGCAAACGATTCGGCTGGGATCCGCTGGCGCTCGCCATCAGCGGCGGCGAAGACTACGAACTGCTCTTCACCTGCAACCGCTACGCGGAAATGGTCCTCACCGTCCCCCATTTCGTCATCGGGCGGATCACCTCCGCCGGTACCCGTCCGGCATTCGCCGGCTTCGACCATTTCAAGAAAGGTTAATCTCCGGTATAGAACCGGACCATGGCGCGGACGGCGTCGGCGCAGACGGGGCAGAAATCTTCTGCACCGTTGGTGCGCATGCGGCAGTCCTCGCTGGCTCGCCAGACACCCTTGGACTGGTAGCCGCCGCCTTCGAGAAGACCCACACCCGGCTGCCCCAGCTTTGCCTCCCATTTGCGGCTGAAATCGGCCTGCGTGGTGATGTTCGGCTCCCAGGGCTCAACGTCCGGGTAGTAGTACTCCACGAACTGGTCGTCGTAGAAATACTCGTCCGCCAGGCCGACGAAGCTGTGGCCGAATTCGTGGACCACCACGGGCCGGAACTGGGCATGGTGGGCGGTCGTGAGGGTATAGGAATTGAAAATGCCGCCCCCTCCGTAGGTATCCGTGTTCGCCAGGATGATGATGTGCTCGTACGGCAGCCCGGCGAGCAGGTCGTGCATCTGCTTAAGGTGGAGCGTCGTCAGGTAGCGGTCGGAATAGAAGGTGTCGAAATGCGAGCCGAGGGCCGTGTCCTTCCACTCCCCCCGGCGCGGCACGCTGACGCCGCTCTCCGCGGAAGGCAGCTCCACCGCCACGAAATTGAAGCGGTCCGCGAGCTCCCGGAAGGCTTCGTGCTTCATGAAACTCTCCACCGCGACGGCCGCGTCGGCGTAGAAGGTTTCCATCTCCGCCGCCGTATAGCCCTCCGGCAGGATGACGACGTCGATGCAGTCCTGTGGCGAGCCGCTGCGAAGCAGGTCGCGCGTCGGGGCCGGGTCCGCCCCGATCTGCCGGATCAGGATGTCGGCAGGGTCCACGCGGTGCGTCAGGCGCGCCACGATGTTGTCGTGGAAATCGAACAGC
>JAEEGJ010009014.1_pt1 | contig 27058 bp, 21 predicted proteins | sample 8958761 | NCBI WGS metagenome assembly JAEEGJ01 (sample SAMN16246546, study PRJNA631951) | gut metagenome | biome: gut microbiome; feature: rumen; material: RS-attached | host: Bos | place: Iran: Karaj | collected 2018-10 | reverse complement strand
TTTGTTTTTCCAAGAATCAGGCTGTGGTCGCACCATTCCCGTATAAAGCCACCGCAAAATCGAGGGGAGCTGTGGCAAACCTTGTGATAATCTTCCAGGTCGCCGGGTCCGTTTCCCATTGAATGGCAGTATTCACAAAGAACAAAAGGCCTTTTTTCTTCCTTGTTCTGCGACATTTTTTTCCAGCTTTGGACAGTCGGGTACATTCTTGAAACAACATCGTACGGAGCATCTGTTGTGTCTCCCTGATTATGTACGCTTTCGTAGTGGAGAAGTCTTGTATCATCAAAGGATTTTATCCATTGGGCGGCCTTTGTAAGGTTGTGGCCGTTGCCGGTCTCGTTTCCCATGGACCACATGATTACGCATGGACGGTTTATATCACGTGCAAGACAGATTTTTTCGCGGTCGAGTATACCCTTGTAAAAAAGCGGATTGCTTGCTGCCAGTGCAATGCCCGAATAATCAGCCCAGTCCCAGTGCGCGGTATTATTTACACTGGTGACGCCGTGCATCTCCAGGTCTGCTTCGTCAATTACATAAAAACCGTAGCGGTCGCAAAGCTTATAAAAAACAGGGGCGTTAGGGTAGTGCGAAGTTCTTATTGCATTTACGTTGTGCATTTTCATAAGACTAAGGTCTTTTTGCAGCTGTGCAACGCTTGCAGCGTAGCCTGTGTCGGGGTAGCTGTCGTGTCTGTTTACACCGCGGAACTTAATTGCACGGCCGTTTATTTTGAGCACACCCTTATCGTTGCAGATTGTCCTGAATCCAACTTCTTCGCCAATAACTTCGCTGTCTGTTGTAAGTGTAAGATGGTAAAGATACGGTGTTTCTGCCGACCACAAAAGCGGGGACGGAACCTTTATGCAAAGTGTCTTACCTTTGGTTGCACTGCCTGTAAATATTGTTTTGCCATTCGGGTCGCAAAGCTCCACCGCACAGTCGCATCCGTAGACGGTCACTTCCAAAGTCCATGTGGTCCCTGAGCCTGTCGAAGGGGCTCTTGTTGTTACTCTATAATCCCTTATCCTCTTTTTAGCCCTGCTCAAAACATATACATCTCGGAAGATTCCCGAAAGTCTTATTTTATCCTGGTCTTCCAGGTAGGTTCCAAAGCACCATTTGAGTACTGCTACGGTGATTATGTTTTGCCCTTCATGCAAAAACGGTGTAATGTCAAATTCGCTTGTATGATGGCTTACCTCGGAAAATCCGCAGAATTTTCCATTAATATAAACATAGATACAGCTGTCGGCACCTTCAAAACAAAGAATGCGTTCCAGTCCGTCTGCCTTGTAGTTATAGGTTCTGTAATACACTCCAACAGGATTATTGTCCGGAACAAAGGGCGGGTTATATGGAATAGGGTAGTCCACATTTGTGTACTGTGCCCTGTCATACCCGTGCAGCTGCCAGTTTGAAGGAACAGGAATCTTTTTTCCTTTTTGCAGCATAGTCTGAGCCACCGTCACATCTGCAAAATTATCCGGCAGGTCTATAAGACTGTCGTAATAGCAAAAGCCCCAGCGTCCGTTTAAAAGCTCAAAGCATGCAGAACGCTCCCGCTCCAGAAATGCATCCTGTCCCTTCTTAAAAGGAATAAAATAACAGTGATTTTCAAGTGTGTTTACATGAAAAACACCGGAATCTTCGTGATAAAGCATCTGTGCTTTAGAAGATTCCGGAGAAGAAATTTGTTTGATGTTCATATTTTTGTTCCTGTGTCATTGTCGGGCTTAACCCGCAAGTTTTCGTTTACGAAAACTTGGTAAGCTCTGCGACGCAATCTCTATACTTTGAACAAGTCTACCTGTTCGCCAATCTTACCGATTGAACTCTTTACCATAGAAGAAATTTCGCTTAGAGTTGCACCTGTTTCATTAATCTTGCGGGCACCTACAGACATTTCGTTCATGCTTGTATTCATTGTTTCTGTATTGTCTTTAAGCTGTGCCATATCCTGTACAACCTGCTGATTGCGCGATTCCATTTCGCGGGAAGAAGAACGAACTTCCTGTGTAGAACTGTTCAAATGAGTAAGGGCATCCATAATCTGCTTTGAACCTTCGTCCTGTTCTTCCATTGCAGAATGAATGTGAATTACAAGCTCATCGGTATTCTTAAGCTTATCTGTTACATGTGCAAAAGCACCGCTTGCGTCGTTAGAAGAGCTTGCTACATCAATAATAGAAGTCTGAATGTTCATGAGCTGTTCACCAATCTTCTTAGATTGTTCAGAAGAGGTTTCGCTAAGCTTACGAATTTCGTCGGCTACAACAGCAAAACCTTTTCCTGCTTCTCCGGCGTGGGCAGCTTCAATTGCGGCGTTCATGGCAAGAAGGTTTGTCTGTTCGGCGATGGCACTAATTGCCGTATTTGCTTCCTGAAGCATTTCTGACTGATTTTCAATTTGTCTTATCTGTTCATTTACAGCATTCTGCTTTGAAATTCCATTTTCTGCATTTGTCTGAAGCTCACGGAACGAAGTAGACATCATTTCTACAGAGTGCTTTACAGAGTTGATGTTACCAATCATTTCTTCAACGGCGGCACTTGCCTGTGTAACGCTGGCAGACTGATCTTCAATAAGTTTATCAAGATCTGTTATGGCTCCGGAAATATACTGAATTGTATCGCTTGTTTTTCCTACACTTTGTGCCTGTGTATTAATCTGTGCGTGCATGCTGTTTATTGTAGCAATAATCTGAGTAATTGAGCTTGCAGTATCCTGTGTACTTGCACTAAGGTTTTCACCGCTTATGCCAAGTTCAGACTTTGATTCTTTAAGATTTTTTACAATATCCTGCAGCTTGTCCATAAACAGGTCAAAGTTTATGATAAGTGTACCAATTTCATCGCGTATATAAAGAGCACAGCGTTTTGAAAGATCTGCATCGCCTTTTGAAAGGTCTCCAAGGAACCCTGAAACTTCATTAATGCGGTGCATAATCCAGCGGACAAATAAGAATCCGCCAATAGCCAGTACAAGAATAAGGATAATACCTATAGGAAGAATTGCGCTTACAGTTCTTTTTCGTACCGATTCTATTGAATCCATAGGCTTTGCAATAAAAATCATACCGGTAATAGAACCATCTTTGCTTTCCAGCGGTGAATAATTGGAATAGTAAACAATATTATTAATTGTATTAAGTCCGCTGTAGTGTTCTCCATCTTCAAGAACCTGATGAACAATTGCCTGATTATCAAGCGTTGTGCCTATAAGGTCATCGCCAAGTGTGGTGGCGCCACGGGTGTTTCCCTTGAATACAGTACATTCAACGCCGTAGTTTTCGGTAATTACAGTGGTGTAAGCATCTTCTCCTGCATCTGCAAGCTCGTAACCGCTTACAACACAACCAAGAATTTCGTCTCCGTCGAATACAGGTGCAGAAGAAAGAATTGCGTATATCATGTCTCCAAAGCCCTGGAAGGCATAGCTCATCTCTCCGTCCAGTGCTTCGCGTACAAAGGCATCGCTTACTCTTGAACCCGATTCTATACCATAACCGGCAAAGCAGAGCCCGTATTCATCAATAAAACATAAAAGATCAAGGCCTGCTCGGTCCGCCATGTTTTCAAGAAAGTCATCCAGATTATCTGCATCCATGCCGCCAAAATCTTCAAGTGTAAAGATATCCTGAATGTTGTTTCCTCTGTACTGAGTCGAGTTGTTCCCAAAATTAGCCCGTCTCATATCATCTTCTTCGTCTGCTTTCATAAAAAAGTTACGTGTAGAAGGCTCTATAGAAAGCATTTCGGAATAGCGGTCAAGGTTATCAAGCCAGTCATAAATCAGAAATTCTGCACCGGTAGCTGTGTTGTCAATTTCGTCTTCAAGGCTCGAAATAAGTTCATTATTTGAAATTCTTAACGCAGTATAGGCTGTAATAAGAATACCCAGCATGCTGGCGCCGATTATCATTGCAGTAAGCTTGAATTTAAGCGAAATATTCTTGCGTGGATTTGATTCAAATCTGTCTAATTCCTTTTTTGCCATAAGAATGCCTCGTTAAAAAGAGTTTTTATCATTTTATACCTATATATTGTAAATCATTTTTATAAAAAAGCAATAAAAAGCAATAATTAATAAATCTATTGAAAGTAGGAATGTTTCTATGTACAATAATGATATAAAAAAACTTTTTCAGGAGAAAAAAAATGGCTGAAGAAAAACAGAGAGAAACCCTGGGTAGCAGACTTGGATTTTTGCTGCTCTCTGCAGGTTGTGCAATCGGCTTAGGAAACGTATGGCGCTTTCCTTACATTACCGGAAAATACGGTGGAGCCGCATTTGTATTAATTTATCTGGTATTCCTTGCAATTCTTGGATTACCTGTAATGGTTTGTGAATTTTCTGTAGGACGTGCTTCTCAGAAGGGTGTTGCAAAGGCATTCCAGGAGCTCGAACCTGAAGGAACCAAATGGCACTGGTACGGTGGTTTTGCAATTGCAGGTAACTACCTTCTTATGATGTTCTATACAGTAGTAAGCGGATGGTTCTTAAAATATTTCTTCCAGATGATCAGCGGACAGTTTGTTCATATGAACGCAGAACAGATTGGTGCAGCTTTTGGTGCAACTGTAGGTGATCCAAAAGGCCTTATCATGTGGATGATTGTTGTAATTGTAATCGGTTTTGGAGCATGTTTCCTTGGACTTCAGAAGGGTGTAGAAAACATCACTAAGGTCATGATGTCTGCTTTGTTCATCATCATGATTGGTCTTGTTATTTACGTTATCTTTATTCCGGGTTCTGGTGCAGGTTATAAATTCTATCTCAAGCCTGATTTTAAAGCCCTTGTTGCCGGAAACGGAGAAGGCGGTCACGGACTTTGGGATACAATCTATGCTGCTATGGGACAGGCTTTCTTTACACTGTCTTTGGGTATTGGTTCTATGGAAATCTTTGGTTCTTACATCGGTAAGGACAACTCACTCAATGGCGAAGCTCTCCGCGTAATTGGTCTTGATACTTTTGTTGCAATTGCAGCCGGATTAATCATTTTCCCTGCCTGTGCAGCCTTTGGTGTAGAACCAAGCTCAGGTGCCGGACTTGCCTTTGTTTCACTTCCTAACGTATTCAATTCTATGGGACCAGTTGCAGGACGTATTGTAGGTTCATTCTTCTTCCTCTTTATGTCATTTGCTGCTCTTTCTACAGTAATTGCCGTATTCGAAAACATCGTAGCATATCCAATGGATAAATATGGCTGGAGCCGCACAAAGTCTGTAATCGTAAACTTTGTTGCAATTCTCCTCCTTTCTATTCCTGCCGCTCTTGGTATGAACGTATGGTCTGGAGTTCATTTTGGTGCCCACATCGGCTCAATTGACGCTCTGGAAGACTTTATTGTAAGCCAGAACCTGCTTCCAATCGGTTCTTTACTGTTCCTTTGCTTCTGTATGCATAAAAAAGGCTGGGGCTGGGACGGATTTATTGCCGAAGCCGATGCCGGAAAGGGTCTTCGCTTCCCTAAACACAAGGTAATTCAGTTCTACCTCAAGTGGATTGCACCACTCATTATCCTGGTAGTATTCATCGCCGGATACTTTGATATTTTCGGAGCTAAGTAGTCTCCGGGATAGAAATCGAAGGATACACTAAAAAATCCTGACACTCTGTGTCAGGATTTTTTTTAAAGTATTAATATTTTTCTATAGCGTAAAATCGATTAACGTTGTATAATTAACAAAATATTATTTTAAAACATTCATTATGGAGATTTTTATCTATGAAAAAAACTCTGCTTTCGCTTATCTTGTTTACAAGCATCCTTGGTTCTACTTTTGCCATTGACTTTTCGTTGAGGCTTAATCCGGGTGTTGCAATTCCTTTACAAGAATATTACAAACCTGCCTTTAATATAACTGCGCAGGGCGACGTTCAGCTCTTCGACTGGGTTACAGCCGGTGTTGAAGGTGGTGTTCTTATGGAAACTCCAAAGAATTCCAGCTTCCCTGTAACTTTTATTTATGGTGGTCTTGGTGCCGGTGTTTACCATAACATCTTTTCACGTCTGTATGCTGGTGGTGGTGTAGGCTTTGGTGCTCATACCTATTTCTTCCAGGACGGAAATGAAAACAAAAAGGCTTCTGACCTTTACTGGCGTGGTTATGGTGAATTCGGTTTCCGCTTTAATCCAACTTTGACCTTGTCTTTGAACGGTGGTTATACATCATTCATGGTTAAGGGTTCTAAACCAGTTGTTTCTGGTCCTACTGTAGGACTTTCTCTTAAAATTAATTTCTCTACAAAGGGTTCTTCAAAGAATGCCTGCTATGCTACAATCCGTCAGGATGCAGATGTTTATCCTCTGTTCATGCAGCTTTACAAGAATGACCCGGTTGCTACAATCGTTCTTACCAACGGTGAGTCAGCAGAAATCAGAAATGTTACCGTAAGCTTTACAGCCGGTAAATATACATCAAGTGCCCTTAAGTCTGAACCAATTCCTCTTCTTAAGAAGATGCAGAATGCTGCTGTAGACCTTACAGTTGACTTCTCTTCTGACCTGCTCAACTTTGCAGAAAACGGAATGATTTCGGGTAACCTCGTAATTGAATACGAGCTTTTGGGTAAAAAGAAGACAGCTATTCAGGGTATTTCACTTTCTGTATCTAACCGAAACTCTTACATCTGGGGCGACACAGAATCTCTCGCAGCTTATATCTCTCCAGATACCCCTGAAGTTCTTGAATATGCTAAGTATGTTGCTGGAATTGCCCGCAACGGTCTTTATTCTGGTATGAACCGCAACCTCCAGTTTGCTGCTACAATGTTTGATTCCCTCAAATCTTCTGGCATTGTTTATTCCGGAGACCAGACAACTCCTTATGCAACCTTCCACCTTGATTCAGAACCAGACTACATTCAGTATCCTTTGCAGACAATGGACTTTAGCTCTGGTGACCTTGATGAACTTGGTATCCTTTATGCTTCATGTCTTGAATCGGTAGGTATTGGTACTGCCTTTATTCCAATGGAAGATGACTTCCTTATTCTTGTTGATACAGGCCTTAGACCAACAGCTGCTTCAAATCACTTTGCAGATACAGATACTCTTGTAATTACAGACGAAACAGTTTACTTTGCACTTTCTATGGCAGAGTTTGGTTCCGGCTTTACAAAGAGCCGTGCTAAGGGTTCTGAACTCATTGCAAAGATTAATTCAAGCGAAGATGCTTACTATGAGTTCATAGAAACACATTATGCATGGAACAACTATCCACCTGCTATTTACACCGGTTATGGTGATGTTCTTGAAAAGCCAACACAGGCAACTGTAGAAGCTCTCTTTAAGGCTGCCGTAACAGATTATATCAACTCTGATCTTGCTGTTGTAATTAAGCGTGCCCGCGATTCTGGAGATTCTAACAGACTCGGTCTTGCTTATGTTCGCGCTGGTCAGTATACAAATGCTAAGAATGAATTTGCTAAGGCTGTTGCAAAGGGCAATGTTTCTGCTATGAACAACCTTGGTAACGTTTATATGATTGAAAAGAATTATTCAGCTGCTGAAAAACAGTACAAACAAGTCCTTGCAATAGAGCCGAATAACCAGACTGCTTTAAGTGGTCTTGAAAATGTACGCTCAATGCTCGACGAATAGGGGGAGTTTTTATGAAGCGCTTTAAGGGTCTTTCCTTAACATTTATACTTGCCCTTGCTCTGGCTGTTGTACCTGCAAAGCTTTCTGCGGCAGAGTTCTCTTTCAGAGTTATGCCATCTTACGATTTTGCCATTAAATCGTCCTTTAAGAATGTTTTGGGTGGTACGGTTTCTTTTGACCTTAGCCCTCTTACAGTCCGCGGACGCGATGAAATTTACTTTTCTGTACAGGCAAGCCCAATATTCCTTATGGCTCCTAACGTAAAGACTGTAAACTTCTTCGATTTTGGTGGTGCTGCGGGTTACAACTTCCGTATAAATGACCGTTTTGCTGTTGCTGCAGAATTGCACTTAGGCGGATGGTCGTTCCCAAAGAATACAGAAATGAACCTGGAAGCAGCAAGTGGTATTTCTTTTGGAGCAAGGCTTTTGGGAAATTACTACATTTCTCCAATTCTTAAAGCCGGTATTTTTGCAGGCTACAAAAACTATTACTACAAACCGGAGCCATTCCTTCACTCTGTAGAGCTTGGTATTGGACTTTCTATAAACCTTACAAAGAGCCTTTTTGGTTCTTCTGGTGTAAAGACCGAAAACTTTGAAACAGCTCCGTTATTCCCTGTATTCTATGCTCACTATGATAACAACAGCTTTGGTACAATTTCGTTCACTAACATAGAAAAGAATGATATTACCGATATTGAAATCTCTGTTTATATTGAACAGTTTATGTCGGTTCCAAAGGTTGTTGCAAACTATGACCGCATCAAGCCGGGTGAAGAATTCTCTGCAGATCTTACTGCCTTCTTAAACGAAAGCATTATGAACCAGATGCAGAATCAGCTTACTGATGCGCTCGTAACTGTAGAATACAAGAGCCTTGGTCAGAAGAGCAGCTTTGAAAGCCGCTTCTTTATGCAGACTCTTACACGTAACTCAATGTCATGGGAAGATGACCGCCGTGCAGCCGCTTTTGTTTCTGCAAAAGATGGTGCTATCCAGCGCTTCTCACGACAGATTACACTTGCGCTCAAAGATAAGATTGCTTCTACATCAAGCGTAAATTATCTTTATGCACGTGCAGTATTCGAAGTATTTAAGTCTTACGGTATCAACTACGTAATTGACCCAACCAGTGTATTCTCAACATCAGATACTGTTGCAGTAGACTTCCTCCAGTTCCCATATCAGACTTTGCTCTATCATGGTGGTGACTGTGACGACTTGTCTATCTTAAACTGTTCTCTTATGGAATCACTTGGTGTTGCTACTGCATTCATTACAATTCCTGGCCATATCTACATGGCTTATGATTCAGGACTTACTGCTGCCGAAGCCGACCGTGTTTACGGAAAAGGTAAGTACATTGAACAGGATGGAAAGGTTTGGATTCCGGTAGAAATTACTGTTCCTCAGGATAACTTTGACCTTGCATTAAAGCTTGGTATGCGCCAGTGGAACAAATATGCCGATGACCACAAGCTCATTCCTATTCACGAAGCATGGGAAGAGTTTAAACCGGTTACGGTTCCAGAATCTGATATTAGCGTACAGTTCCCTAAGAACGCTCTTAAGAGCATAAAGTAGGAACTTCTTATAGGGGCGTAATATGCCGGGTAAACAGACAAAATCTGTACAACAGGTTATAAACAGGTTTTCTAAAAAGTTTACCCGCGCAAACGCCAATTCTCCAGAAATTTTAGATCAGGTTAATCCCGTTTCTCAATTACACGGTGCGCAGGAACAAATACAGGAGTATGAGGACCAGCGCATTCAGTCTATTAAAAAGCAATTTGCAGATTTTATGACCCCGATTACTCAGGAAATTGAACAGGATGAACAGAATCTTGTAAAGGCCTATAATCTGTATTGTCAGCTGGAAGAATTAAACAGTACTGCTGGAGATTCACTAACACATCTGCGCGATTTTTCGCTTGCAAGTCCTTTGTGCAAAAAAGTTGAATACACAAGCGGCGAACTTTTCTTATACCTTAAAATCTGGTTTTTAACAGTCACACCCGATGCAAAATATGTACCGGATCTTACGTACATAACTGCAGCCTCTGGTTCTACCTGTGTGCTTACCTTTGTAGAAAAAGAGATGTGGCATCCTTCTATTGCAGAAAAAGAAATTATGCAGGCAGTTCAGCAGAACGACTAAAGTCTTGCAACTCCGTCTCCGGTTTTACAAACAAAAAATCCAGCTTTATAACCTATTGCTGTAAGATAGGCTTTTTGAACATTATTTATAAACTCATCTATTGAATCTTTATGAACAAGTGCAATTGCACAGCCGCCAAAACCTGCACCTGTCATTCTAGCTCCAAGACAGCCATTTTGTTTTTGCGCAGCTTCTGCCAGAGTATCCAGCTCAATTCCGGTAACTTCGTAATCTTCCTTGAGGGACTGGTGGCTCTGGTTTAAAAGAAGCCCCAGCTTTGCAAGATTTCCTTCCTTGAGTGTATTTGCTGCATCAATAACGCGCTGGTTTTCGGCAATACAGTGCTTTGCTCTTTTATTTAAAACAGGGTCTGCAACAAGTGCGCTGTATTCTTGCCATTGTTCCGGTGTAAGCTGGCACAGGGCAGAAATCTTAACTCCGTTATCATTAAGAATCTTAAGGGCCTGCTCGCATTGACCGCGGCGCTCGTTGTATTTTGAATCTGCAAGCTTTCGAACCTTGTTTGTGTTCATAACAACAAAGCTGTAATCTCCAAGCTCAAGCGGAATATATTCATATTCAAGTGTGTTACAGTCCAAAAGCTCTGCATAATTCTTTTTTCCGGTGCTGATTATGAACTGGTCCATAATTCCGCATTTTACGTTCATAAAATTATGCTCGCTCATCTGACCAAGCTTTGCAATTTCTATACGGTTAAGGTCAAATCCAAAGGTATCTATTACAGCGTATGCAAATCCGCATTCAAGCGCAGAAGAGGAAGAAATGCCGCCGCCTGCCGGAATATTGGAAGCCATAAGGATTTCAAAACCCGAGTCCAGCTTAAAACCGCGTTCCTTGAGCTGCTGCAAAATACCATTGAGGTAATTCGCGTAATCATTGCTTTTTTCGTAGGTAAAGGTCTGGTTTATATCAAATTCGTAGCTGCCCGGAAACCTTACATCATTGTATAAAATCTTATTATCGCTGCGCTTTCTAATTGCTATATAAAGATAACGGTTTATGCTGGCAGGAAAAACCTTGCCCCCGTTATAGTCTATATGTTCACCAATAATATTAATTCTGGCAGGAGAAGAGTAGAGTCCTACAAGGGACTGGTCGCCGCCATAAAGCTTTATAAAAGCATCTTTGAGCTCTTGTGGTGTATATTCTCTTGCAGTTAAACTGTCTGTCATTTTACAAGTCTCCTATTGCGTATTTTTATAATAGCATCTTAGTTTCTTTGTGTAAATGAACTATCCTATTGACAAAGGCACTGCATCTCGGTAGATTTATTTTATTGATTTGGAGAAACAAATTGAAAGCTAAGGTTTATGGTTCATATTACTACTACTCATATTATTACTGCAAATGCAGAGGGTAAGTGATTTGTGCCGAACTTTACTGAATAGTAAATAATGAAGAACCGCATGGATCACTTCCGTGCGGTTTTTTTTTGGAGGAAATATGATAGCGGTATTAAAATCTGGAGTGAGTCAGGAACAGATTAACAATCTTATTGAATGGTTTAAGGAACAGGGACTTAAGGTTCATCTTTCCGAAGGTGACTATAAAACCATTCTTGGATTGATTGGTGATACAACAAAAGTTGATATTGACCTGCTCAAGGGACTTGATATTATTGAATCGGTTACACGAATCAGTGAACCGTTCAAAAAGGCAAACAGAAAGTTCCATCCGGAAGATACTATTGTTGATGTTAGCGGTGTAAAAATTGGCGGTGGAAACTTTGCTTTTATTGCAGGCCCTTGTTCTGTAGAAAACCGCGATCAGATTATTGAAGTCGCACAGGCTGTAAAAGCCAGTGGTGCTAAGCTGCTTCGTGGTGGGGCATTTAAGCCTAGAACTTCACCGTATGATTTCCAGGGTCTTAAGGCAGAAGGTCTTGAACTCTTGCTTGAAGCTAAAAAGGCAACAGGCATGCCAATCGTTACAGAAATCATGAGTCCTGCCCACATTCCTCTTTTTGAAAATGTAGATTTGATTCAGGTAGGAGCGCGCAACATGCAGAACTTTGAACTGCTCAAGGAGTTAGGCAAGCTTAACAAGCCAATTCTCCTTAAGCGCGGTCTTGCTAATACAATGAAAGAATTTTTGATGAGTGCAGAATACATCATGGCCGGCGGAAACGAAAACGTTATTTTGTGTGAACGTGGTATTCGTACTTACGAGACTTATACACGAAATACCCTGGATCTGTCGGCTGTGCCTATGCTTCACGAGCTTACACATCTTCCTGTAATTGTTGACCCTTCTCACGCTACTGGTATTGCACGTATGGTTAAGCCTATGGCTATGGCTGCTGCTGCCTGTGGTGCCGACGGAATTATGATTGAAGTTCATAATAATCCTCAAAAGGCTTTGTGCGATGGTGCACAGTCTCTTACACCGGAACAGTTTGATGATGTTGCAAAACGTGTTATGAAGATTCGTGAGGTGATTTAAGTGAGTGCGTCTAAGGTGAAAACTGTTGGTGTTGTCGGGCTTGGACTTATTGGTGCGTCGTTTGCACGTGCTTATAAAGAGGCCGGCTGCAAGGTACTTGCTTACGACAAGGATTCTTCTGTAATTCTTATGGGCAAGCTTGGCGGATTTGTTGATGATGAGTTGAAGCCGGAAAAATTGGCGAGCTGCGATCTTGTTTTGATTTGTATTTATCCGCAGGGAACAATTGATTATGTAAAAGCCAATGCCGACAAGTTCAAAAAGGGCGGGCTTGTTATGGACACCGGCGGAATTAAGCGCGTTGTCTGCGATGCCTGCTTTAAGATTGCTGCAAAGAATGATTTTGTTTTTGTGGGAACACACCCTATGGCCGGAACAAAATATTCAGGTCTCAAGCATTCAAAGAGCACTATGTTTAAGGGCGCGCCGCTTGTAATTGTTCCTCCTGTTTTTGATGATATGAAGTTGATAGACCGTGTAAAGGCTGCTGTTGAGCCTGCGGGATTTGGAAGCTTTTGTCTTTCTCATGCCGACAAGCACGACGAGATGATAGCTTTTACTTCGCAGATGGCTCACGTTGTATCTAACGCTTATGTTAAGAGTCCTACTGCCGATGGTCATCATGGTTTTTCTGCAGGCAGCTATAAGGATTTGACACGTGTTGCCTGGCTCAATGCCGGTATGTGGGCTGAACTTTTTATGGAAAATAAAGACAACCTTATCCGCGAAATTGACAGCATGATTGGTGAACTTAGTAAGTACAAGGCTGCCATGGAAAAAGGGGATCAGGAAAAACTGCAGTCCCTTTTACAGGAAGGAAGTGACCGCAAGGCTGAATTGGATGGGTAGACCCCCTCGTCATTGCGAGGAGCGAAGCGACGTGGCAATCCACGTAATAGAAGAGATTTTATGAAAGAAATAGTTGTTAAAGTCAGAAATCAATATAAGGTTCTCGTAGGCCCTGGTCTTTTGGCGCAGTCAGGCAATCTTATTAAAGAGCGTGACAACCGCATCCAAAAGCTCATGATCGTGAGCGACAGCAATGTTGCTCCGTTGTATATGGCACAGTTGCGGGCTTCCCTTGGGGCTGCCGGCTTTGAAGTTTTTGATTTTGTTTTTGAAGCAGGCGAGCAGAGTAAGACACTGAATACTATTGGTGATATTCTGGGCGCGCTTGCTGCTGCTGCTTTTACCCGTACCGACGCAATTGTTGCTTTGGGTGGCGGTGTCGCTACCGACATGGCTGGTTTTGCGGCTTCTATTTTTTTACGTGGTATAAAAGTTTTTCAGATTCCGACATCGCTGCTAGCACAGGTTGATGCTTCTGTTGGTGGAAAGACCGGCGTTGATTTACCTCAGGGAAAAAATCTTGTTGGTGCTTTCTGGCAGCCAAGTCTTGTTATTGTAGATACAGGAGTGCTTGCTTCGCTGGATGATGTTCTTTTTACAGAGGGAATGGCAGAAGTTATTAAATATGCCTTTATTCTGGATAAGGCCTTGTATGAGCTTTTGCAGAATCGTGTAACAAAAACTTCGGCAGAGCTTGAAGAAGTTGTGGCCCGCTGTGTTGAACTTAAGGCGCAGGTTGTTAGTCAGGATGAACATGATAACGGATTACGTCAGCTTTTGAACTATGGACATACAATCGGGCATGTTATAGAAGCCCGCAGTAATTTTACAGTTTCACATGGTTTTGCAGTTGCAAAAGGAATGGAAAGAATAAGCAGAGAAAGTCCTGTTCATGATGCGCTTGTTCAGATGCTCAAGTTATATGACTTGCCATGCGATGACCCTATAAGCGCAGACCAGATTATGGCCGGCATTATGAATGATAAAAAGAAACGCGGTTCAAACATTACCGCAGTTATAGTAAACGAAATTGGAAAGGGCGAACTTAAGCCAATGCCTGTAGAGGATTTTAGAAAGTATTTATGAATTATGAAATAAACATCCCCTCGCTGGATTTGACATTTACAGTTCCTCCTTCCAAGTCGGTTGTGCACCGCGAGTTGATAATTCAATTTTTACTGCGCACGTCCGTGGTCCCTGTCCTTCGACAGGCTCAGGAACCGCAAATCGAAGGGCCTCAGCCCAATGATAACGACGATATCCGTGCAACCCGCGCCTGTCTCAAAGCTTTATACGAGGCCACAAAAGATGACAGTGCAACAGATATAATTATGCCCTGCAACGAAAGCGGCTCAACTTTGCGTTTTATGATTAGCGTGGGTGCTGCTTATTTAACACACATGGGATTGGCTGATAAAAAGCGTCTTGTATTTTTACCAAAAGGCCGTCTTATTGAACGTCCTCTTGAACAGCTTGTAAAGTGTCTTGGCGACCATGGTGTAACAGTTAGCATAGACAAACCAAATCAGAAAATATATGTAGAAGGCCAATTGCAGGGCGGCGTTTTCAAAATTGAAGGAAACGTTTCGTCGCAATATGCCTCAGGCCTGCAGATGGCGTCGCTTGTGATCCCCGGAGCAACGGTGGAAATTGTGGGACCGATGGAATCTAAAGGGTACTATGAGCTTACGCTGGATTTGATAAAGAAGTATGCTGGAACTAACGGGGTCCCTGAGCTGGTCGAAGGGGCCGAAGGAGACTGGTCCAGTGCAGCATTCCTGCTTACTCTTGGCGCTTTGACACCTGATGCCCACGTCGAATTATCGGGTCTGAACAAAGACTCTTTCCAGAAAGACAAAATCATTCTTGAGATTTTGAAAAAGCTTGGCTTTGAATATGAATGGAAGGACGGCAAATTGTGTCTTGTAAAAGGTCGGGCAGGGGAGAATGATTTTTACCTGCAGGCGCTTGAACTTGATGCAGCAGATTATCCGGATATTGTCCCATATATTGCAGTTGCAGCGGCTGCACGTTGTAAGCATACAATAATCAAAAATATTGAGCGTCTGCGCTTTAAGGAATGCGACAGGGTAGAGGCAACAATCCAGGCACTCAAAGCAGCCGGTGCAAAGGCCTTCGAAAAAGACGGCGCCCTTGTTATTGAAGGCGGTTTTAATGTTCCGGAAAATATCTTTGTTCCAACTTTCAATGACCACAGAATGGCAATGACAGCATGCCTTGTTGCCGCGTGGACAAAGAAGCCGGTTATGATTGATAATAAGGAATGTGTGAATAAGTCTTTTCCTGGATTATTCATCGTCATTGCGAGGAGCCGTCAGGCGACGAAGCAATCCACATACTAAAATGGAGTATATATGGCAGAACAAATCTATAACTGGTACAACGGTCAAAAATTAAAAATCGGTATATACGGCGAATCTCACAGCGAGTCAATTGGCGTACGCCTGGAAGGACTGGACTACGACAAGCTGGACACTGCTGCTCTTGCCACCTTTATGAAACGCCGCGCTCCCGGTCAGAATGCATGGTCTACTCCACGAAAAGAAGCCGACGAAGTAATTGTAGATACTTTGCAAAAAGGTTTGTTCACAGCCCATATCAACAATACAAATACAAAACCACATGATTATTCAAACTTATTGCGCACACCTCGCCCGGGGCATGCAGATTTTACAGCCCGCCTTAAGTATGGAGACTCTTTTAATTCTTCCGGGGGAGGGGCTTTTTCTGGCAGATTAACAGCTCCTTTGTGTGCCGCAGGCTTCCTTGCAAAATCCTACCTTGCAGAAAAAGGAATAAAAATAAACGCACACATAAAAGCAATCGCGGGTGTAAAGGACCTGTCTTATAACTTTAATAACCGCGCGGAAGAAGAAGTATTTTTAGAAAAGCTTGCAACTGTTCCCCAAAAAGAATTTCCTGTAATCGACGACGCAAAAGGTGAACTTATGAAAGAAGCAATTGCCAAAGCCCGCGCCAATAATGACTCCGTAGGCGGCACAATTGAAGTTGTAATTCAAGGTATCCCAGGCGGTATTGGCGGCCCGATTTTTGAAGGCCTTGAAGCAAGAATTGCAGCCCTGTGTTTTGCAGTACCGGCATGTAAGGGTGTGGAATTTGGTAATGGATTTGGCGCTACAGAATTAACCGGCTCAACAAATAATGACAGCTTTATTTACTCCGTGGTCCCAGAGCCTGTCGAAGGGCCGCAATTAAAAACCAACCGCTGTGGCGGCATTCTCGGCGGTATTTCAGTAGGCGGCACAGTCGCGCCAATCGTTTTTGACGTCGCCGTAAAACCAACGCCAACAATTTCAAAAGAGCAGGCAACCGTAGACTTGGAAACAAAAACCAACACTACCATAACAGTAGGCGGCCGCCACGACCCATGTATTGTCCCACGCGCAGTCCCTGTGTATGAAGCAGTAGCCGCCCTCGCACTAGCAGATTTTCTATGATTTTCACATAGGAAATCAATTTTCGAAGTTCCTATGTGAAAAATGAACCTGCCCGGGCACAAAAGTTTTAGAACACCTTTTGAATTTTCACATAGAAAATCATATTTTGGAGTTCCTATGTGAAAAATGAACAGTCCTCATCATAAAAAAGAACAAAAGTCTTTTGAATTTTCACATAGAAAGGCGCTTTTTTCATTTCCTATGTGAAAAAGTTGCAGTCCCAGCACAAGAAACAGCTGACTGTCATATATTTTTTCACATAGGAAAAAAGATTTTATAAATTCTATGTGAAAAGCACACAGGTAAACAAAAAATAACAGATAAACGATGTTCAAATTTTCACATAGAAAAATAATTTTCATCATTCCTATGTGAAAACAAATGACACATTATAAATCCTTAATCAGATGAAACTTCTTATTTCCATCCGGAATATCATCAAGCTCACTTATAATTTTATATCCATGTTTTTTATAAAACTCCGGGGCTTGCCAGCTCATTGTATCCACATGAACGGAGTGGCACCCACGACGACGGGCCTCTTCTTCCGCCGCCACCAGCAGCTTTGAACCAATCCCAAGGTCCCGATGTTTTTCATCCACCCATAAAATATCCAGATGCATCCACCCCCAATAAGTTCCACCAAGCAACCCCGCAATCACATTCTTGTCATCATCATATTCCACAATATTCAAAAGCTCGTGATTGTCAGGTCCAACCTTTTTATCATTAAAGCGGGCGAGAGAGTCATTTACAAAATCAATTTCTTTTTGTGTGGGATTAAAATTCATTTTCAAAAAACCTATTCAATCTTATATGTCGCCATTCCAATAGTAAACGGCAAATGTTCATATTTTTGTGTTCCAATAAATTCAAAGCCGTTTTTTATATACCAGTTTTTGAGTTCTGTGTGTTCATCTATAAAATCTACAAAAAGAATCTGGCCGCCAAGCTCTTTGGTTTTAGCCTTAGCAAAATCTAACAAAAGCTTACCATACCCCTTGCAGCGCAAATCAGGATGCACGCAAAGATTATGAATACCCCAGACGCCCTCCTTATCAGGGACTTTGCTCAAAGAAATATATCCTTCAAATTCATTCTGTTCAGAAAAGATACCATACATCAAAAATCCCCAGTTAAAGAAATTCTGGAGTTTTTCCATCGGCATAAAGCTGGTGTGGCCAGGACAATTTTCTTTTGTAAAGCCAAACTTGTCTGCAACACTCTTAAAACACAGGTGAATAAAATCGAGACACTGTGGAAGCTGGTTTTCTTTTATCTCAATTATTTCATCCTTCATTATTCAAACCTTATATTAAACGCTTTTTTGTGGGTGTCATCAAAACCAAGCGACTTATAAAACTCATGGGCACCTGTCCTGGTAATTCCACTTTCGAGGAAAACCTTGTAGCAGTTCTGTGCCTTTGCCATTGCCACAGCCTCCTTGAGCAGTTTAGTTCCAACTCCTTTGCCACGCCATTTTTCATCGGTAACAACATTTTCTATAAAACCAATCGGCCTGCCCTGATTTGTAAAATTTGGAATGATTGTCAAAAAGCAGGTAGCAATGAGAGTGTCATTTTCGTAGGCACCAAGGTAAGTGATTTTATCATCCTTTTGAATCTGTTCCCAAACCTCCCCGCGTTTTTCAAGGGACAGGCCTTCATTCACGGGACTAAGCTGAACATACAAATCCATCAGAGTGTCTAAATCTTTTTCTGTAATTTTTCGTATTTTCATAGGTTTATTATAACAGAAATACTCATGGCTCCGCTACGCTCTTTAAAACAGAAGGCTGCGGAATTCTTGAAAGCACAGGATTTTTGGAGTATCATTTTATTATGCGCAGATTAATTTTTGCAATTTTTCTTTCTCTGTCTTTATGCGGCTGCTTTTTATGTGGCCCATCGGATCCATCTGACCCGCATAATCCACATAATCCATCTGCAGAAGAAGCTCCTGATAATAAACCTCATCCTGCAAATGTAATTGACTGCCCCGAAGAAATTGCTAACAGAGCCTTTGACTTTGCAGTGTTGTATTCCAAGGCTGATACTGAATATGTTTGGGGCGGACAGGATCCTCTACGTGCAATTCAGCTTGACTGTTCCGGACTTGTTATACGATGTTATCAATATGCACTTGAAGGAACGGAATATAAATTGCTTTTACCGGATATGGCAAGCTCCTATATGTGCGAAAGTGCCTCTACTCATGTGCTGCTAGAAGATATGCGTCACGGCGACCTCCTCTTTATGGGCGACAAAGGCAAGGGGAAAACAGTAAACCACATTGCAATTTTTGATTGCATAGAAGACGGTCGCATTTATTTTATTGACTGCACCAATACTGTAAATAAAGTTTCGCGCAGAAGCTACCCAGTAGATGATACGCATTTTAAGTATTTTGGCATGATGCTCGTAAAAGCAAGATAATCAAAAAAAGTATTCTTCTATTCCCTTGAAAAGTGCCTGAGCTCTTTCTTCTAATAAACCGGTGTTTGGAATAGTGCATTGATTTCCAAGTTCAATATCTACTGTTGGAATTGTACTGTAGGAGGTCTGCATTAAATCTATTTCCAGCCTGCCATTTGAAAAAAGAGGAGCGCCTGAGTTTTTTAATTGTTTTATGAGGCAGCTTCCAAGTCGTTCACTTTCTGAATAATGAAGGTCCACATTAGGCAGAGCCTTAAGAGCCGCGGGGATTCCGCAGTAAAAGCAGCCCTTGTCAATTGTTCTTGTGTCGCTGTCAAAATGAATTGCGATATGAATATCTGCATTATTGTTGCTTATGACAGTGCGTGTAATATTATCAAGTTGAACATCAGCTCCGTCCCGTATCATTAGAACATCGTAACCCTTTTGCAAAAGCAGTTTGCGTAAGATAATTGCAACCCTAAGGTTGGCCTCAGCTTCTGATAAACCGCATTCAAAGGTCATGCCGTTGCTTATTGCAAGTGATTCAACAGCTCCCTCTTCGTTTGTGCCGCCGGTTATTTTTGGAGATTTGTCTGGATGAGAAAAAACCTTGATTCCCTTTGCGCCTTCTGTTCCGTGGCCTGCATTTACGGCAACAGTAATGTTTTTGCGTGGATTGTCTGCCTTGTATAATCTTGCTTTTCCGGAATTGATTTTTGAAAAATCTGCAAACTGCCAGCTCATATCCAGAGAGATTTCTGTATAAGAATTTTCTACTGCATAATTTGAAGCTTTAAAATTATCGTAAAAGGTCAGCTGCTCTTCCTTTGGTTTATTTGAACAGCTCATAAACAGAACAGATAAAAATATTACAGATAGTCTCTTCATTAATAATCAGTATATTATTTTTTTAAAATACTGTAAAATGATTTTCGCTATGGAAAATAATGAAACTCTGGCTGATTTGCGATTGCAGATTGATGCCGCTGATGATAAGGTTTTGGCTGCGCTTGCAGAACGCATGAAGGTTGCGCAGAAAATTGGTGAACTCAAAAAGCAGAGCGGGGGAGCGGTTCTGGACAGTTCGCGCGAGGCTCAGAAATTGATTGCACTGCAGGAAAAGGCGGATGGGATTCTTAAGCCGTATATTAATAAGATATATTCTGTACTGTTTGAGATTTCTCGAGATTTACAAAGTAAATTATGAAATTTGGTGTTTTAGGAAAAAGCTTACCACATACATATTCTCCACAGATTCATGCTGCATTTGCAGATTATGAATACACTGTCCTTGAACGAACAGAAGAACAGGTGCATGCACTTTTTAATGGCGCAGAAGACCTGGACGGATTTAATGTTACGATTCCTTATAAAAAACTCGCGGCAAGCCTTTGCACAGAGCTTTCTGATGAAGTGCGAGAGTTAGGCGCTGCTAACACAATTGTTCGTTTGCCTGGCGGTGGCTACAAAGGCTACAATACAGACGTTTACGGTTTTACATATATGCTCCAGTCTGCCGGAATTGAAGTTGCAGGAAAAAACTGTCTTATCTTAGGAACAGGTGGTGCCAGCGTTGCCGTAGAATATGCACTCAAAAAAATGGGTGCTGCTAAGATTGATTTTTGTTCCCGCTCGGGACAGATAAATTATGAAAATGTTTACGAGGCTGCGGCAGACGTACAGATAGTTGTAAACGCAACCCCTGTAGGAATGTTCCCGAATATTGATGACTCGCCGGTAGATTTGTCGCGCTTTGAAAAACTTTACGCAGCTGCAGACATTGTTTACAATCCAAGCAGAACACGCTTTTTGCAGCAGGCACAGGAGCTTGGTGTAAAAAATGCAGGCGGGCTTAGTATGCTGGTGGCGCAGGCGTATAAAGCGAGTGAGATTTTTAAGGGCCCTTCGACCCCTTCGACTGGCTCAGGGACCACAGGGATTGCGGATGAAAAAATCAATGCTGTAATAAAATCCCTTCAGAATCAGATGCTCAACATCACGCTTGTAGGCATGCCGGGGTGTGGTAAAACTACGCTTGGAAAAAAACTTGCTGTGCAAACCAATCGCACATTCATCGACCTGGACGACGAGTTCACCAAAGAATACGGCGAAACTCCTGCTCAAATCATAACTCAAAAAGGCGAAGACACCTTCCGCACCATGGAAACCGCACTTGCAAAAAAAATCCTTCCTCAATCAGGTCTTGTAATTGCAACAGGCGGCGGCATTGTAACACGCAAAGAAAACTGGTTTTACCTTCGTGCCAACTCCCGCGTAATTTATATAGAACGCCCGCTGGACTTTCTGCTTAAACAGAAAACCGACAACAGGCCTTTGAGTCAGAATAACGCAATACAGGATTTATATAAAAAACGCACACCCCTTTATGAAGAAGTGTGCGATGAAAAGTGGGAGAACCCTCCGAAGTGCTCAGAGACCCCTAGCTCGGTATATGTATAATCTCTCGTGGCTTGCTTCCGTTGGCCGGGCCTACGATTCCGCGCTCTTCCATTTCTTCTACGAGGCGGGCGGCACGGTTGTAACCAATCTTTAAGCGGCGCTGGATGTAGCTTGCACTGGCCTTTCCACTCTGAACAACAATTTCCAGGGCCTGGTCGTACAGCGGATCTTCATCCATGCTGTTACCAAACAGGTCTACATTGCCTTCTTCGTCTTCATCATCTTCGACAAAAATCTGGTCATCAATATAATCTGGTTCGCCGTATTGTTTTACACAGTCAACAACCTTTTCTACTTCGTTGTCATCTACATAAGTTCCCTGAATACGGATTGGGGCAGGGTCAACGGCAGAAGCATAAAGCATGTCACCGCGGCCAAGAAGCTTTTCGGCACCAACACCATCAATAATAATCTGAGAGTCAATTCTTGAAGCAACCATAAATGCAATTCGGCTTGGAATATTTGCTTTAATCAAACCGGTAATTACGTTTGTAGAAGGACGCTGGGTTGCAAGAACAAGGTGAATACCAACAGCACGGCTCATAGCTGTAAGACGTGCAACAATATTTTCAAGTTCCTTTCCGCTGGTTGCCATCAAATCTGCAAACTCATCAATAATTACAACGATGTAAGGAAGCTTTTCTGTACAGATGTCGCGTTCCTTAATGCGCTCGTTGTAGCTTGAAATATCGCGAACACCAAGTCCGTCAAGCAAAGCATAACGGCGTTCCATTTCGCAAAGACAATACTGCAGAGCCTGAATAGCCTTCTTTGGTTCTGTAATAACCGGAGTAAGAAGGTGAGGAATATTATTATAAAGCTTGAGCTCTACAACCTTAGGGTCAACAAGAATCATCTTAACGTCCTTGAATGACCTCTTATACAAGATTGACAAAATCAAACTGTTTACACAAACAGATTTTCCGGAACCAGTTGCACCTGCAATAAGCATATGAGGTGTCTTTACAAGGTCAATGAGCTGGGCTTTACCAAGAATATCTTTTCCCAAAACTACAGGAACTGCCATCTTGTTCCATTCTGGTAAATCCATTTCTATAATTTCGCGGAAGCCTACAACACTGCGGCGTTTGTTTGGAACTTCAATACCAACAGCCTGCTTGCCAGGAATTGGAGCAACAATACGTACAGACTGTGCAGCAAGACTCAAGGCAATGTTATCCTGCAAAGCAACAATTTTACTGAGTTTTACACCAGGTGCCGGTAAGATTTCGAACATTGTAACAACCGGTCCCTTTTTAATTCCGATTATGTCTGCATCAATATTAAATTCTGCAAGTGTCTGCTTAAGGTTTACAGACGCCTGCTTTGTTTCGTCATCAATAATCCAGTACTGGTCATCCTTGTAAGCAGTGAGCAGGCTTGAAGGAATTACATACGGACCTTTTTTGCTTGCTGCGCGTGACTTAGGAGCCGGACCTTCAATCACCTTGTGCTGTGGTGTATTTTCTTCCTGCTGTGCATTAAAGAAATCTGTAAGCTCGTCTGCAGTAAGATTGTTTGCACGACCTACGTTTGGATTAAGCTCAGGAGATTCTTTTTCTTCGTTTGTGTCGAGCGAGTTATCCCAGTCGCTTCCCAAATCATTTTTGATATCGGCTTCCATGTCAGAGAAAACGCTGCCGGTAATTTTACCAAAGTTTACGCTTTTTTCTGTATCTGCGATCTGCTTAAAAACACCATTGCCAACCTGCAGCTCTTCCGGTGCTTCCTGAACATCATCCGAAAGCTCTTCGTCTCCCGAAACATCATTCAAATCAATATCAAAAAAGTCCGGGTCAATTGCGTTTGGATCATCTTCAATATTTCCTGTCTGTTCTGCAGTGCCGTCGTTTCCAAGAGAAATCTTTTTTGGATATTTTGATTTTACCGGGCTAGGTGCTTCCTGCACTTTATTCTCTGTTTCTTCTTCGTCATCCTCGTCCTTGCCAAAAGAAATTCCAGCAGGATACTGAGGGTTAGGAACAACTGTATCAATATATTTTGCTGCAGCATAAGGAGAATTTTCATCCTGTTTTGCCGGAATTTTTTCTTCTGCAGGAGGGAAGGCCAGAGCAGGATCATCCTTGTCAATTTCTTCTTCTATATAATCCTGTGGCAGCTGGGCAGGAGCTGGTGGAACATTATTCCATTCAAGCTCGTCTACGCTGTTTTCTTCCGGCGGTAAAGCTTCTTCCGAAAGCAAAGCCGCATATTCTTCCTGAGAAATAATGCTTGCAGGGTTTTTCTGTTCAGGTTCCTGTTCTTCGGAAGTTTCTTTGTCAGGATTGTTTCCATCAATCTGGCCAAAAGCCTTATCCAGATCATCAAGCTTTTCTTCCTGCGAAGGTTCTGCAAACGAAGGATTATCTTCAAGACTTGCAGGCTCTGCTTCGCTGTCTGTTACAATGTCATCTATGTCGCTGCTTACCGGTTTCTTCTTTTTATCAAGAGTCTCGTAATCTTCTATGCTCGGAATATCTGCATTGTAAAGCTCTTCTGCATCTTCCATAAGTGCTTCAAAAGATTCGTCCTTCTTTTTCTGTTTGAGCTTATCAAATGCTTTGTCAAAAATACTTTTCTTAGTTTTAATTTTTTCGTATTTAAACTGACCGTCTTCTTTTTCTTCGTATGAACTGTCATCATCATAAGCGTCGTCTTCTGTATCATCCACATCATCGTCATCATCTTCGTAAACGATGGTTTCTTCTTGCGGCTCGTCTTCATATTCGTGGTATTTAGGAGCTGGTCTTCCTTTATAAAAAATCCTGCTGTTAACGCTTTCTGCAATAAGACCTGCGCCAAGAATCTCAATTATGATGAGCATAAGGCCTGTAACGCCCGCAATTACTGCCTTTATGATGCTTGAAGTATCAATAGCACCCGAAAGAACACTTCTGCAGATTTTTTCTGTAAAAACACAGGTAAAAAATGGAACAATTGCTGTAATAAGACGCATTGTCTTTTGGGCAGTCCAGATAGTTGCAAAACAATAGAGTCCCGAAATCAAAAGGAAAATCGGAATAAGAATGCTCGAAAATCCATATACGGTAGTGAGCATATTTCCTATATAATAGAAGATATTGTTATGTCCAGGTCCTCCAACTCCAAAATCAAGAAGCTGAAGCAAGAGACAAATAGAAAAAACAGCCGCAAGTGACAATAAAATTGTGCCTGTTATGATACTAGATTTATTAGACGGTTTCATATTTTAATTATCGTCTTTTAGAAAAATGAGTTTAGTGTTATAATTTTATTTATGAAAACTACTTCTGTTAAGACTGTTGGTATTTTAACGTCCGGTGGAGATGCTCCGGGACTGAATGCGGCTATCAGAGCACTTTGTGTTGCTGGTAAAAACAAGTATGGAATGAAGTTTATTGGAATCCGTAACGGTTACCGAGGCTTGATTGATAATGATGTGTTCAAAATGGATAAGATTGATTTTGAACGTCTTGCCAAAGAGGGCGGAACCTGTCTTGGAACTTCGCGCGTAAAGCCTTTTAAGAATCCTGTGCCGGATCCAAAAACAGGACTGCTTCCTGTAGAAGGCATTACAGAGACTTTTAAGAAAAATAAGCTTGATGCGCTTGTCTGTCTTGGCGGAAACGGTACTAATACTACAGCTTCGCTTTTGGCAGAAGCAGGCTTTAATGTAATTGGTCTTCCTAAAACTATTGATAATGATATTGTTGGAACCGATGAGTCGTTTGGTTTCCAGACTGCAATTCAGGTTGCAACAGAAGGTATAGAAGCAATTCGTACTACAGCGCGCAGTCATCACCGCGTAATGGTTGTAGAAATTATGGGACACAAGGTTGGCTGGCTTGGTTTGTATGCAGGTCTTGCTGCAAATGCAGATGCAATTTTACTGCCTGAAATTCCTTATGATATTAAAAAGCTGGGAAAAGATATAAAGGCTAAAGTTCAAGGCGGACAGGACTATGCAATTATTGCCTGCTCCGAAGGTGCCATTAATCTTGAAGAAGCAAAGCTTGGTAAAAAAGAGTTTAAAAAGGCGCGCGAAAGCATGACGCAGTCGGTTGGCTTCCGGGTTGCAAAAGAGCTGGAAGCAGAAACCGGTATTGAAACCCGCACCTCTGTTTTGGGTTATACTCAGCGCGGTGGAAATCCAAAACCTTATGATATTATTCTTGCCACAACAATTGGTGCTGCAGCTGCCGATTTTCTTGCCGATAAACAATTTGGTAAGCTTGTTGCTATGAAGGGTGGAAAGGTTGTAGGTGTGCCGTTGAGCACTGTTGCCGGAGTTGTTAAGCCTATTCCGGAAGATGACCCGGTTCTTCACACCGCCCGCGATATGGGCATAAGCTTTGGAGATTAAATGGAAGGCCAGTTAAAATGTCATCGTTGTCCCGAATGTAACGGCTACGGCTGTCCCGATATGCTGCCGGGTCTTGGCGGTGTTATGGGCGGAGTAAATTTTCAGTCAAATTTTGAATCGTGGAAGGAGCTGGAACGTGAGGCAGGAGCTGAAGGAGTCGCGCTCGATTCAGTCGAAGTTTTGCCGTCCATGCTCCGCTGTGGTCCTGTAACAGGTGCTGTAGAAAATATTGGTTATGCCAGCGAGGGTGATTTTTATTATCCGTATTTGAAAAACGCTTATGATGCAGGTTTTGGTCTTTGTATTGGCGACGGCTGTCCTGATGAAAAACTTAAGTTTGGAATTGCAGCAGTGGAAAGGCTGGAACAGGAAGCGGGAGTGGCCGGGGCTGGTGGTGGAGCCAGTTCTTCGGACTCGCCTCTCGATGCCGCATTTTTCCTTAAACCATATCCCCAGGAGCGGCTTTTTGAACGCATAGAATGGATAGGCAGGCATGCACGCTATATTGGAATAGACATTGATTCCTACAATATTTTGACCATGCGCAATCTTGTAAACCTTGAACGGAAAACTGCCGCCCAGCTGGAGGAATTCCGTAAGGTGTCGGGAGTGCCGTTTGTAATAAAAGGTATATTTACCGACGCAGACTTAGAGCTTGTAAAAGAAGTTCACCCGGATGTAGTGTATATTTCAAATCATGGTGGACGCGTAGAAACAAGACATGGAAGCACCGGAGACTTTTTAAAGGCTCACGCCGCAGAACTCAAAAAACACTGTGATCAGCTTTGGGTAGACGGTGGCATCCGTACTATGCGTGACATTCAGACAGCATTATACTACGGTGCAGACCAGGTTATCATGGCCCGTCCACTTATCCGTGCAACCTTTGACGGAACTTACGATTCGGTTATTTCTTCATGTACCAGTAAGAATACTCTTTCTTAAATCCAAGCTTTGTGTAAAGATTTTTAGCCGCAGTGTTAGTCTGGACTACCTGAAGGTATGCATGCTTTGCACCAAGCTCTTGTGCGCGTTTTAAAAGTGTTCTGCAGAGTTTTTCGCCATAGCCTTTGCCGCGGAAATTGTCATTAACAATAATATTTTGAATGAGTGCATAACCGTGCTCAATGGCAGCAGAACCGCACGCAACAGTTTTATCTTCGTAATAAAGTGAAACATAAACAGTGTCTGCCAATACCTTATCAAGCATTTTGCAGAAGGTTTCCTGATCCGCCTTATTTGTTATTTTTTCAAGCCTGAAATAATCAGGGA
>JAEEGJ010009013.1_pt1 | contig 27063 bp, 29 predicted proteins | sample 8958761 | NCBI WGS metagenome assembly JAEEGJ01 (sample SAMN16246546, study PRJNA631951) | gut metagenome | biome: gut microbiome; feature: rumen; material: RS-attached | host: Bos | place: Iran: Karaj | collected 2018-10 | reverse complement strand
TAAGTCCGAAAGGACTTTTTTTATTTATACAGTTCGCTTCTCTGAGCCAGCAACATCTTTGCTTCGTTCCTGATCTTCTCCGGACCTGCTATCTGTATATCGTTTCCAAGAGATAGTATCCAACAGAGAAATTGATTGCTCACGCATACTCTGACTGTAGTTTCAAGATATTCTTCGTTCACCGTCCTTACAACTATCTTCCTTCCGAACCGATCATCCAGTACCGCAAACAATTTATCTTTAAATTGCAGAACTACATCCTCTTCTTCCCCGTCAAACATATCAAACCGTTTTTCGGCATAATCGGAGATCTTCATGCCCTTAAATACTTCCTTCTCTATGGATTCCTCCAGGAGAGCCGCATCTACCATACGATCAAGCCTAAAATGTTTTATTCCTTTTCCGGTTTCAAAGCCTACCATATAATAGTTCTGGTTATTGCTTATCATATTCCAGGGACTTACAACATATTCCTTTTGCTCATGACGGAATTTTTTCACCTTCTTAACACTAACCGACCCGTTTTCTCCTAAAACCCTTTCAGCTACATAGTCTATATACTTGAAGCAGATTTTCTTTCCTTTGCTTATTGCTTCATTTACTATGTCCACGGCATAATAGCTTTTAGCATTCTCATTTTTTATCCGGTCTTTTACATATACCTGCCGGTTGAGTTGCTCTGCCTCATAGCGGCTTACGTATCTCTCCAATTTTTCTATAAGCTTACGGGATCTGTTCTCACTTAAGAACCTGGAAGATTGTACGCTGTCCACTACCAGTTTCAGTTCCGGAAGTTCAAACTCTCGTTCACCGACATGATAATAGTTTTCCCTTCCTATTTTTTCGCTTATAATATCTCTTCCAAAAGCTTTTAACTGCTTGATATCATCCGCAAAAGTGTCTCTGTCGGGGATTTCTAACCCGAATTCGGAAAATCTTCCGTTTATCTGTGAACGGGTAAGGCTGTGCATATCATCAGTTTCTTCATATAATATTTTATCCAAATATAAGAGTCTCAGTTTTTGAGAGAGCTTTTTATTATCTGTCATGGTAAACCTCATCTGTTTTAACATCTTTTGCTTATGATCATTTTTCCTGACAATTTCTGTTTAAATTATACTATATTCATAGTTTCCATGCAATACTTTTCTCATTTAAAGCGCCGAATCATTTCCGCATATTATTTTGCCACAAAAAATGTGACAATGAGAACCGTCCCCATTGTCACAATCAAAAAAGGTGACAACGAGAACCGTCCCCATTGTCACCTTTGGTATTATTTGTTTACGTTTTTAATGGCTTTCTTCCAATTATCACGGCAACCATCAATAAGTACCGCCAAATCAGTATCTGCAGATATATTCCATGTCAGATCACTACCAACTGCGATACCAGGTATTACCTCATTATATAATACTCTTCCCCGCTTAGACTCAAACATCATAGGAAGAGTCTCCTCCAGAGTGCGCCTGTCAAAATTACCCTGTTTTGCAGTTTCAATATATCCATTATAATCCTCATAGCCCGGAACCGGATCGGTGTATATATTCCATGCAAAGGCTATCTTCCATGCTCTCTCAGCATCATAGCATGCCGGAATAGTATAAACATTGTTTGCAAACAGCGTAGCATAATCCTTTTCTCTGGGTCCCTTAGGGAACATAACGAATCCGGTATCAAAATCTGTATATTCGAACTGACCGACATCTGAATTCATATATTCCTGATCAACCATGAAAGCTGCCTTACCGTCCTTCCATTCCTGCATGTAATAATCCCACTGAGCATCCACAGGTACGTGATCATTATACTTTGCAAAAATATCTACACACCACTGAAGCGCCTCCAAAGTCGCTTCAGACTCTAATTCATATGTAAACTTTCCTTTCTTATCTTTTCCTACATATGCCCCGCCATTAGACATAACTGCCATGTCAAGCATTATAGTCTTGTTCAATGTAAGACCAAAAATATCAAGATCTCCATCGCCGTCAATATCTCTTTGACACTTATCCATCAGTTTATCAAACATATCCCATGTCCAGGTACCATTCTTTTGGGCATCATAAAGACTGTCCGGATCTATTCCTGCGCTCCGCAATACCTGTTTGTTAAAATATACGCCTGTCCTCGGCTCGGAATAGCCTCCAAAAAACCCATAAATATTTGAACCTAAACTGTACTTTTCATGAATCTTGTTTCCGGAAAACTTCTCTGAACTGAAATCAAGGCAGTCCAGAGTTGATACATCATACATCAAACCCGAACTTATTGACTCTTTTAAAACCTCGTCATCATGCAGGGTAAAAATATAATTCTTGTCATCTCCGCCGTTATTTACGTAGTCTTTAAAATTGCTTGAGGCACCGCCCCAGTCATCTAATCCGGCTTCAACTATCTTAAAATTATACTTATCCATCATGTCCTGAAGATATTTTTCCCTTGCAACATCATATTCGTTTTCAGGTTCCTGGACGTAATCGGAATCCAAGCCAGGATGCCACCAATCCCTGATAATTATTTCCATACCGCCAAGGTCTACATCTCCGTAATCTTTTGTAGAAGCCTGGTTTTTCTTATTGACCGTAACCTTACACTTATATACATTCCCGTTCTCATCATAAACGGAAATTGTTGCGGTACCTGCTTTCTTACCTTTTACTTTTCCACTCTTGTTTACTGTTGCTATCTTAGTATTTGTCGATTCGTATTTTACAGCTTTAGCATTTTTTAATTTAACTTTCGAAGCTTCTCCGACCACAAGAGTAAGCTCCGTCTTATTCAGCTTTGCCTTTGCGGCTGCCTCAACGAACGTTCCCTGCTGAAACGCCGGTGCAACTACAGCCGATATCGTAAACAATGAAGCAGCAACTGCTCCGCCCACTTGTCTGTATCCCATGTCTTTAATCCTTTCTTTTTTCTCATCAGTAAAACTATGTATTTTATATTTCGTTGCCTTTTTCTCATTTAAGCTTTATATATAAAGCCGGACGAACTCCCAACGAAGACGCTGACCAGCTGGTCAAAGACATACCATATTCATATTCCAGTCCACCCTCAGAACCGACAAAAAGTACATGAGACTGATCGTAAGCAGGGGTTCTGAGCCACCATCTTCCACCCAGATTTTCATCAAAGCCGTATACACTTCTGCGCATAGCATCATGGGTTAAAATCTTCTTAGAGAATCCGTATGATGAATTCGTAACGTCCTGAAGCGAAAGAACAAAAACTTTATCCTTTGTATTCTTTCCGGCCGACACGCCCGTAGAAGGATTTGCCTTATTTTTGAGAGTTGTAAGTGAGATAAGCTTTTGCTCAGACTTATTAAACGCTGCGTTATAGAACGAATCATTAAGCCACAAGCGCAGAGAACTATCTGCCCATGTCACAGGATCCCTGCCGGAATTATACGGAAGCTTATCCAGATTGTTCTTGCTGACAACCAGCATCTGCTTCTTTGTCTTCTCCAGAACTATCCATTCTATAGGCTCCCTGCCGTTCATTATGTTGCCATCCTGCTCATACGAACCAAACTTGATGGTATCACCCTTCTTCACCTTGGAAAAATCATATTTTTTCTTATATCCGATCTTTATTTCTGCTGATTTTTTCTCATTAAGACTGATCTTTTCCTCAGCTGCCACACTCCAATATTTTATTCCGGTATCATATCGATATTCTTCATTTCCATCTTTATCAATATACATATATTCAAAATCACCGATAGCATATGCACGAAGCCTAACCACATATTTTCCCGGATCAAGGTCAGTATAAACATAGGTTCTGTCCTTAGTGCCATCCTCCTGGATCACCTGGGCCTTACCAACCTTGGAATCGGTATTAATCCCGTAAGGGCCATATCCTCCTTTAGGAATATTATTATAATACGTTCCATAAAGGCTATCCGTAAACTCTTGAGTATTTACAGTATCATCCGAAACATCTAATAAAGTGATCTCATAGCCTTGAGGATAATAAGGGCCAAAATAATTGGTCTTTTTAATATAAGCCTGCTTAGGTATCGTGACTTTAATGGCAGTATTATCCATCATTGCTTCTACCTTGAATTCCGGTGTATATTCGCCAATATACTCTGCCTCCGTAAAAGCACCGGCATTCACTCCAACATTCTCAAACGCATAAAACGCAAGGAATGCTACCAATAAAAACGCTACGGATTTTTTAATTGTTTTCATTTATAATTTTCCCTCCTTTTCCGTTTACAAAAATTATACCTCGTTGCTATAATATAGTCAATATTTATATAATTATAACTTAATCCGTCTTTGTTAAAGCCTTCTTTACTTTCTCAACAATTTTCTCGTAAGTCATACACAGCCTCCTTTAATACTCTGTCTTGACATTTTCTAAGTTGTACATTTCTTTAAACCTAAGCTCATCCTCATATGAGCGGATAAGCATTACTTCCGTAAAATGACCATCTTCCTTATTCTTAATCCCCGCTTTTTGCTGTACTCATGGTTCTCTTGGGAAAAGGTTGTCATATTGTCTTTCAAGTTGATTATTTCCTGTAGGTAACAAACTTCTCAAGAATTCGGCACATTCTCCTAAATCCAGAATAATCCGCGTATAGATTATTTTTTCTTCACCATTATCTTGAATTTGAAATTCCTCAACTACTGGTTTTTCTCCAGATTTATTTATTCTTGAGTAAAAACCATACTCGGTTTTTTCCTTTGTTTTAGAGTCTAAAACATACCACTCACTTTCTTCTGAGCCACCAATATATTGGGTTACTATAGATGCCGAACTACTTTCTCGATGACCTGAAATTGTTGTTTTAACCATTCTATCAAAGTCAATTAGTACACTTTCAAACCTATCACTACCAGACACTTTAACAGCGTATGCCAAATCATAACCCAAATTATCTTGTTCCAATATTTCTGTTACCTTATTCTCTTTTTGTATAGTTTCCTCACTTTTTGTAGGAATAGGGGTTGGATCAGAATCATTACCACCTGTTGCTGTACTTAACACACCATCCATTATCCCTAATGCATCCCATCCATCAAGACTACATCCGCTCAATATTAATGTAAAAACAATTAGAACAATTAAATATTTTTTCTTCATTTTTGTATCTCCATGCTCTTAGCTTAACAAAGAACTTTTCTCTATACATTATATTATCTTCCATCTGACAAGCAACTCACCCCCCGTCCCCAGCCTTTCCTTCAGCAGTGTATTTCTCTTCGTCACAGTCACATTCTTCACTGCATAGCTCCCCCTAAGATCAGTCTAATCTTGTTTTCTCAAGTTTATTGTATCAGATATGCCGTTACTCAATCCTGTTTTTTTCCATCAGCCAGTGAGTTTCAGTTTCACCATATTTCACAAAGCCGACTTTCTGATATAGGAATCTGGCAGGATTCTCCTTGTAAGTTTTTAAGTATACCCTGACACCTTTATTCCTATCCAGAGTTTCGTTTAAGATTTTCGTACCCAATCCCTTGCCCTGATATTCAGGTAGTATTGCAAACATTCCAATACATGCGTCCCCGTTTTCGTCATAAAAGAAAGTAAACAAGCCAATATCTTTTCCATCGGTTTGGATAATGTTCATATGCTCCAAACGTTCAGCCATCTCTTTTCTGGTATATTCCATTTGGACGTCTTTATTCCACCCATATATTTTCTCAACATACCACTTAAAACATCTTTCTTTTAATGTATAGATAAAATCTATATCCATATTTTCGCATTGTCGGAATGAATACTCTAATGATCTGTCACAGTGTTTTGATCCAGAAACAGCACTGCCGATTAATTGCTTACCGTTTCCCAACTCTTCTGCTACGTTCTCCATCCCCATCTTCTTAACCAGATCACCATATGACTTGTCGTACTGCAGCCGGCTTATGGCTCCGGTTTTCAAAAAGGAATCCAGTGTTTTTTTCTGATCCAGAAACAGCTGCTTCTTCTTTTCATATTTTATATCGTTTTCCAACTCCATAACGCAAAATCCCTTTACCTTATCTCCTTTCCCATAATACCACCTTCTAAAGCTTTCCAACTATAATAATTTCTTAATCCCTTACTCCTCCATCACTATCTCAAACACGCCTTCCTTGTTCATCTTCAGCCGGAGCTTCTTGATGTATTTCTCGTAAAAGCGTTCCATCTCCTTGTCGGTAGCCTGAATGTAGGCATCGGCGTAGATCTGTTTCGTCAGCTCCCAGCCGTTCTCGCCGACTACGCCCGGAAGATAGTTCCGGAGAACCTTCTTAAGGACTATCTTCTGAAGGTCACCTGCATTCTCTCGGTAAAAATCATCTATGGCACAGTGGAATATGGACCGCCTTGAAAGAGCCTCCCTTATGGCAATACCGCACTTGGCGTATTCGTACATTACCAGGAATCTCGCGTCCGGGATCGATGAAATCAGCCCCCAGAAATCCGAATCGCTGGAACACAGTATGAAGGAATCCACCTCGTCCTTGTAATGTGCCGACGAAATGCCGACAGCCATGCGGATATCCACAAGGGACTTTGCCTCCGTGACCCTCTCGACTTCCACATGCTCCACCGGTATATCAATCAGCCTGCCCAGGAAATCCCAGGCGATGGTCGTATGGTAGTCATCATAAAGCACCAGCCTGTCTATCAGCGCAAGATCTGACTTGTCAAGATTCTTCAGAACGCCGAACAGCTTGTAGGGATCGACATTCTCACAGTCCACCGCCATCACGATCTTCTTCGACTTCCTGATGAAATCATAGATGCTCTGCTTGGTCCCGTCACTCGCGTCATGATATTTGTACCATTCCGTGAAATTCTTCCCCTTCTGGCCGTACAGGACATTCAGGAGCTTTATATCCGAAGAAAGGATATTGCCATACTGGAACGGTTTCCAGTAAATGTACCGCTGGAACGGATAATCGAGCCGCTTAGAGCGGAACTTGTTGTATTCCTCCTTCATCACAGCCTTGCTGTCATACTTCGGCGGGACAAATGCAGACCTGATATACTCGAAATTCACAGAATCCGGGAACAGCCTCATGCAGGCATCGATGTTCTCGTCTATCAGCTTTGTCACAAGATATGCGTAATCCTGCGCCCTGTAGTTGGGTCTCACAAGGTCAAGCTCCCACTCGGTGAGCTTCTTTATCTCATCCTTGTCAAAGTACTCCATCCTGTCGATATTGGAAATATCATAACGGAGTCTGTTGTCCACCTCCGTGAACTTCTTCATCAGCGTTGTACGGATATTGCAGAGGTACCGGATAATGGTAGCCTCCCTGTCCGCATTAAGGCTTTCAAGCAGTGCGGAATACCGCTTTTCATAATACTTTTTCAGCACATCCTCACTTACGCCGATCATATATGCGAAAATGGTCGCCACTTCAGCCCGGTCAACGGTCGTCTTGCAAAGATCCTCGTAGCTCTCCTCCTGTATCTCAGCCACCGGCTCCTCAATACCGTTCACCCGCATCTCCTCTGCCAGTTCGTTCAGATTGCTGATGTTATATCTCTTACCCAATTACATCCCCCTCTTATAAACATATTCAGTATCGTTTACCTACACACATCAATGGTTAAGAACATTTCGCTTTCAAATTGATCCACATGTATTTCGCTAATCCAACATAATCCCGTTAAATCTATCTGTGATCCTAAAAAACTAAGCACATCTAAAAGCATTAGCCATCGGTCTTTATGTGTTGGTCTGGCCCACCCCATGCCATAGGTATAACTTGCCAAATTTTGTCCGAATGCATTTATGTCGATTTTTAACAATGCAAACGGCATATCGCAAAAATCCCACCATTTATCTGCTTCTCCAATAACCTCCCTGAGCTCCTCCATTTCTTCGGGTTCCAACCACGAAGCATTTTCAATAAGCCGTTTTCCAAATGTAACCCTGTCTAATGCTATCCTATGGTTATTATCATATAAACTGTTTCCTTCCCCATCAACATATCCGGTATATATGGCATCAAGCAGTTCACCCTCAGACATATTTCTAAGTTCTTCCTCAGAATAAGCAAACTTATATCCCAACAACTCCGGAAGACCTGCTTCTTTTGGTATTCCCTCTCTTACAATACCGATTATTCTTTCCGCAAAATCCGAAACCTTACTCTCTTCAATTGCCGGATTATAACCCATTCCAATTATCATATCTAACACATTTGAGAATCCCTCATATCTAAGGCTGAATGGATCCAGCACCTCGGTAAATGTAATTTTCTGCAACCTGGTATTCACTGCATCTGCACTATAGTGGGTACAGTCAAGTAATTTCATATAATCTATTCCAAGTATTTCCGCTATTACCTTTACATCCTCTAATGCAGGATTAGTATTATTCTTTACCCATCCCTTAACGGCATCATAAGAGATTCCTGCACCCAGGCTAACCACTTTTCGATAGAATTGTTCGTAAGCCCCCCGATTAGGATTTTGGCTTTGAATAATCTTTTTAAGCCTGTCATTGTTAAATTCATAGAGATCACCATTAATTTCATATGTACTGTTTTTTTTCATGTCTGTATATTCACACCCTGTCTGGTATGCTCCTTTCAATGACACTATATCAAAACATTCTCAAGGAAAAAAGGGATAGTGCTTATGCCCAATAAGCATATTCTGAATCTATCTTTTTCTCAGGCTTTTATGATCTCCTCTTTTTGTGTACAACAGCCTTATTTCTTTGCAATTGCCTGCAGGATAGGTCCGACAATCTGGCGAACTTCAGTTTCATCAAGCTGCTTTCTTTCCATTGTACCATTCAAAGTTTCTCTGACAACATCAGTAGCGGTCTTTATAGAATTGTTGCTCCTGAGCTTCATGCCGATTGTCTCAGCATTATATATGTCAGAGTTATTATATATCAGTTTATTCGGTCTTTATATTCAATGCTATATATAGCTTAAAATCTTAACTCCATCTATATTCTAAAAATACCTGTCAGCTCTACATCTCCTCTGATAAAAGTAATTTTAAGTTTTTTGTTTGGCTTCAACTTCACTGGCAGCTTTATACTATAACTTGACGAACGCAGCCCGCTAGATACAGATTTTGTAGTATATGTTTTTCCTAAATACTGTATCTTAACAGTACAGTTACTTATAGCGTATCCGGATATAATACTATTTTTATAATTATAACTTCCTTCATATAAATCTTCCGGTCTCTTAACCGTAATTCCTGCTATTTTTCTGGTGATAGAATATTTGGCTCCGCTTTTTAACTTTACGGTAAGTTTAATCTTGCTACCATTGATTAGTTTATCCTCAGGATTAAAACCAAACTGACGCCCATAATCTTTTAATACCTCTTTATATGTCTTCCCTTTATATTTTAATATAACGGTAGCACTATCATCTTCGTAATCAAAATCGACATCTCCTGAAACCAAATCTCCCATGTGCATATCGCTATCAAAATACGGATCTATTCCAAAATTATAAACTATATCAGGATTACCTGACTCTATCACGGCACTTGATGAATTTCCTGGCATAAAACAGGCTCTGAAATCAAATGAATTTTGTCCGCATCCAATAAAAATAGCTTCACCCTTTTTCATGTCTATACTAAAGGCTTCATCTTTACATTTGCTACGTGAAATAAGTGAAAATCCCTGTTTATCATGCGTGTATTGATCCGAAAACGAATAACTATTATAATATGACAAGTAATGCCCACAAAACTGTCCGCCTATATACACATAAAAATCCGGTATAAGCTTTCCATCAGCAAAATCCGTATTATCATCTGCATATAATCCAAATTGGAAATTTTGCATCCCGTATGGTGCCTTTTCTATATATACACCATCTCCTCCAAAAGTAAGAGTACCATCTTCTTTTGCCACAATTTTAATATATTCGAGCTTATGATCATCATAATTACTAGTTTTAACATTATATTTTGGTCCTTTAAGTGTTACTATCGGATCCATATCAAGATATGAATATGAAAATTTCTCTGGTGTCATTTTTGTCAAAGCATCGGTACTAATTTTTTTTACCTGTTTACAGTACTTCTCTCTATATGTTTCTTTTTTTGTCGTTTTTGCATTTCCTTCTACATTCCCGCATAAACTGAACAGAATGGCAAAAACAAATAATACGCTAACTAATTTCTTCATTCTTTTCCTCCTTATCAGTCAAGAAATTCTTCATATGGCTTCAGTTCCCTTTTTGCATATTCTAATGCCTGCGGAATAACATTATATCTTTTAAGAACATCCCGGTACAGTTCAACTTTTTCTGCATACTCAGGATTATCCACATTTATAATCCCGTTTGAAATACCTATTGGTAAGCTTATCTGTGCATTCTTTGCAGAGAAATCCGCCACAATATAATCACGGCTCACACTGCATACATTTCCCTCACCATACTTTTTATGCTTTATTTTCCCGGTATTCGAAATCAAACCCGTAAAATAGTCGTATGCTTCGTCAAGTTTATGCGTATCTGTTAAAGCTCTTTCGTAAGCCTGTCTCAGCCTTTCAGCAATCGACTGTTTTATCATATGCTCCTTCTTTTCCTTTGAAGACAGCTTATTGTATGATATCTTATTGAATAGATCATAAACATTACAACAGTATATGATATCAAACAACAGAATATGCTTTTCAGTATCCGGATGCATATCCCCTTTGTAAAGGATATTCAATCTCCCGTCAAATCTCCGCTTATCCGTATCAAGCAGTCCCGAGCAGTTTTTTATCTCCTCGACCACTTCATCGCACATTTTATAAAACACATCTAACTTTATGCTATCTCCGGTTCCCCAGTCATTATAATATTCTATAGCATCTGCAAAACTCTGGCATTGTATTGCCTTATACATATAATGGTGAGCGGGATCATTCAGAAAAAGCATAGCCGAAACCGAATGAGAGTTTTGCTTATAAAGAAAACTATCCGGAAAATACCTTTCCAAAAGTGTATTATGTTGCTCAAAGAACTCCGAAATGATTTTAGTTTGGACATTTAGATCTCCACCATCATCAGCATACAGATCTATAAGCATCTTCCGAACAGTCTCCGGATCCTTTTGGGCAAGCTCAACTAAGCCCATAAAAGGCTGAGTATAGCTATCTATGATGTTCTTAGTGCACTTCTTAACTTCATATAACGCAGATGAAAAGTTCTCCGTACTTGTTTCAAATGCCTTTTTCATAAGCATAGGATATTCCATGCATACCTGCCACTTAAAATACTCCATGTGCTCTATGTTGTTAACGAACTCGAATTTATCAATGTATTCTGCGAATATCTTGTGTAGATTATCCTTATTCATTTCCCACTCCTGCAACACAACATTTAGGTAATAATCTTCTTTACCCAATCAATTAGGCCAGCCGACTCATAAACCACCGTCTCTTGCCACTGCCCTACATAATATAATCCTTTTCCTTTTGCGGAATTTTCTCTATTCTCACATATATGTTCCGGCATAAGAAATTTATATTCATTCCATATGGTTCTACTCATTCCCTTCATAGCTCATACCTTCCGATTATCATTTCTACTCTATTTGCTGTATGACTTTATACGTTAATATTTATTCACATTTTTTATTAAGATAATCAATCACCGATTTTTCTTAATTGAATGCTTTCTTTTACAGCCATAATACAATCATCAATTTCTTTATTAATCTCAACATCCCAAAAATGTAACACTATCCAATCCATATTTAAAAGTAACTGATCAACTTCCTTATCTCTTTGCATATTTCTACGAATCTTGTTGTCCCAGAACTCATGGTTTGTTTCTACAGGCTTTTTGGTTTCATAGTCTCTTCCATGCCAGAAAGATGAATCACAGAATATCGCAATTTTATATTTTGTTATAACAATATCCGGTTTGCCCGGTAATACTTCATAATTTTTCCTATAACGAATACCCGAACGCCACAAGGCACTCCTCATCTTCTTCTCAATTGAAGTATCTTTAGATTTAATGTGCTGCATATTTTTTCGTCGTTGTTCTATCGTTAGTACATCAGCCATATAACCCACTTCCATAGACTTTGTCCGTAAACTATGAATTCCTCATTTTAAATATATCTACTATCACTCTTCTTAATATGTCTTTCGTTTTATCTTCATCTTCTTCAAAGATAAACGGCAACCTAACAAAATGGATATTTATATTGCCACCTACTCCGCTACTCTTAGCTACAGGATAGCTGGTTTCCTCCGGTTCAAACCTAAACTGGGGATATAACAGATACACTTCAGAAGTCCCCCGTTTTCTAGCATAGTCACAAACCTGATATACATCTCCCTGATGAGATTCGTTCCCAATTATTTGACGCGTTTCTTCGGGATTACCCTCAAATCTAGTAATTGTCTTATATTTTGTATCGAGAATAAATATTTTATTTAAGTACTCCACTAGAATATCATGTCTCATAGTAAAGACACCATCATATTCCTGTCCGTCAATTTGAATACTGTCAACAAGCTTCATATCGCTTTTTTGGAGATACACCTTACCTCCGACTTTCTCGACAACTTCTTGCATAAATCCCCCAACAAAGCCTTCAAAAAGCAAATCCGTAGGGAAAAGGAAGCAAAAAGACTCGTTAACATCTACAGAATAACTGGTGGACTGATTCAGCAGAAACATTTTACTCATACTGATGATAATCCTATAATTACCATTCATCTTACTTAGTCTAATACTATCGCAATCAGAAGGTTTACATACTTGGTCGGTTACATCATTCAGCCTGATAAGGATATTTCGTATTATCTGCTTGCTTCTAATTGATTCAGTAATATTTATAAGCATTTTACAGGTATATTTTATTATCCTGTTAACCATGTTATCGAATTCAAATGTTGAATAGGTACACTTGAATTTCTCGCTCTGACCATTCGGTATTTTATTCAGCAAATAATCTTTTATATCGAATTTGCCTTTAATACAACTTATATCTTCAGTCGCATCTATATATTTATAAAACAATCCTCTTTCCAAGGCACTTCGAACATAGCCTACATAAAGACTGATAAAAAGTTCCTTAAGGTTTTCCGAATCCGTCAGCTCTGCTGCTATATTAATAAACGGGTAAGCAATTCTGTTACAATATTCCAGCCATTTAACAAGATTCTCCATCAGATGTGTCTGCGTAAGTTTATCTGTTTTATAGTCATTTTCTCTGCGTTTAAAGACCTTGGGAAAAATATTGATTTGTTCTCCGTTATATACTACGGTACCAATGTATTTTTTTGTCCTTAGTCCGAGATGACCTGTAAAACCTAAGAACTGCTGTTTTGAATCCACTTTTCCATCTTCATAAAAAACCGCTCTCTGTTCCCAGTTTTGCTGAAGAAAATCCTCAAAATCATCCTGTTCTCTTTTCGTTTTCCATCCTTCTGGTAAATCTTCATTATCTATAACAGACTCTTCATACATATTCAAAGTCATATTCTTTGTTCCTTTTCAATGATAAAGATCCTTCCCGTCTTGTCATCAACTACAGTATAATCTACCTTACCCAGAGTATCTTCAAGTGCTTTATTAACATTTTTTTTATTATCATAGAAATACTCATAAAGTAGCGGAATAATACTATCATTCATTATCTCAGGCAAATCTTTTGTTGTTTTATTCATAAAATATGAATGTCCGACCAAAAGATCCGCACTTCCAAGTGAGTCATAAAGATACGCATTTAATTTTACAAAATATGCTCTTAATATTTGGTCCCTGATCAATTCAGCATTCGGACGTTGTTCCTTAAATACAAATCTTCTTCTTAAGGCTGCATCAATCAGTGAAATAGATTTATCCGCTGAATTCATTGTTCCAACAATATACAAATTGTTAGGAACTGCAAATACATCTCCTGATTGCAGTGTTACACAAGTTTCATTTACCTCACCCCAGCGCTTATCATCTTCAATCAGAGTTATAAGTTCACCAAACACCTTAGATATATTCGCCCGGTTTATTTCATCAATTATAATTACATAGTTGTTTTCAAGATCATTTAGTGCCCTGTCTGCTATTTTCTTGAACACTCCGTCAACTGTTTTAAACGACATCCTGTCAGCTTTTGTATCTGGTCTCAGTCCCTGAATAAACTCCTCATAACCATAGCTTTGATGGAATGTTGTAAATACAATCTGTCCGCTCCTTATAAGATTGTTATATGTTTTCATAACTTCTTTTCGGTTATCCGGAACAGGAGCACCAATTATTTTTAATGCATATTCAGCCGTCCCATATGTTTTACCAGTCCCGGGAGCCCCATAAATAATTACATTCAAAGGGAAAGACTTATCTGTTCTTTGTTCCCTCTCAATTTCAAGGCAGTTCTTCATCTTTACACTTTCCTCCAGCCCACTTTCATCAACAGCGTCAGACATTGTTCCGTAATAATACTTTTCATATAGATATTGTATATTTTCTTCTTTTTTTATCTGAACACACGATGTCAGTAATCCGTCAGACTTAACAGGCAACTTTTCATCCTGTGAGAATGGATTTTTCCATGTACCCGTTTTTGTATTTGCCATATCGGTAGAGTCATCATAATAATAATCTCCGACATTATCCACTAACCCTATCAATTTTTCTCCATCCGCCACAACGAATACTGTGTTTTGGTCAGACTCATAAAACCTGATCAATTCACCTGCTTTTCTTGATGATGTTGATGGATCGTTTGGATAATATATATCTTTTAATCTTTCCGAAAGTTTTTCCTTATCCAATCTTCCATCTTCATCCTTATATTCATCCAGGGTTCCAATGCCTGGCCATCCAATACCTATAACAGACTTACTTTTCCATTCAGATGCATACCCTTTGCTGCCATCTGATGACCCAAGTCTCAGGAACCGTTTTATTCCTCCGAATCTTTCAAAGAATATATCTGCTAACTGCCTGTAGTACCATCCACCTGCTTTCTGAACCATAGCAATTTGCCCACTTCTGGCATAGTATTTTTCACTAGGCTTTATTCTCAGAGCCCATAAAACATGTTTTTGCCAGTCTTCACTATGATATGAACTTAATTTTTCTGGAAATAGTATAGAATAATATTTATGAAACCAGGCCCAGTTATAATATATTCCCTCTTCAGAAACTTTAGCTCTTAAAGTATCATCAAGAATTTCATACTCTTCTATAGTATCCAGTATAGCATCATCTATTATAGCTGCACCCTTAATAAGAGCGGATACTATTCGTTTTCCCAAAACAACCGCCTCTTCATATGATAGCTCCTTTTGTTTTAAAGGTCCTCCCGTAACCCATTTGCCATTCTCTTGTTTTTGAAACAGCCCAAATTTATAAGCTGATCCACCTGAAATACTTCCAAAATACTTTTTACACTCCTTATTCATCTCAATCCAGCAACATAATGAATCAGAATTGTCCCCCTGAGTATAAAAAACTTTATTTAACAAATCATAATCCGATAATTCAGAAAGTTTTTCAGGAGAAAACCTGTCCAAAAATTCAGATCTTGCTCTCTCAATATCTGAGCTTTCAGCAACCAACAAGTTATCTTTAGTCCTTACAAACTCCTGTAATACCTTTGCTGCTCTGATATATTCATCTGTTTCAATATCTTCTACAATATCTTCAGTAATATCCAACCCAGAATCAGCTGAATCCAGATCCATATATTCTCTATACGAATCAAGTGTTGTTCCATTCCAGTATGTATCACAGTTGATAATATCAAATATATCAGCCTTGTTTCTTTGTGATAAATTATCATTGTCAATTATATATAGACCGTCTTTTTCCGTGACACAACCCGACCATTCAAGGACTTTCAACATTTCTCTAATTTGTCTGTCTTCATGTTTCCACTCATGATTTTCCTCACTGGTATCTACGTAAACAGGGAACGCCTTACTATTCCTGTATTCCATGATATCCTTTATTAATGCCGGAATATCCGGAAATTTATTCTTTGCCACCTTCTCATTGTAAAAAATGAAGTACTTTATTTCATCTCTTGACAAATGTGCAGACAGTCCCCCTTGTAGCAGATTCATGGTATAAAGTACTTTAACAATCATTCTCATAGGTGCAAGAATAATACCATCATCTCTACTTTGACTATATGCCATATTTGTTCTGAGATTCGGGAACTGGAATTTTTTTATAAAATTAAGCACAACCGTTCTTACATCCCCGGAAGCAGCGACTTTAGCGCAATTACTATTCTCTGATAAATTAAAATAGAACCCCAGTGTCATCATATTGTTATTTGCACTTTTATCTTCCGTTGAAGATGGCACTGTATTTGTCACAAAACATTTTCCAGCTTTTTTTAACGATTCATTTAAAAATGATATTCTCAAATCATTCGTAAATAAGTAGTGATACAACTATTTCACCCCCATTTCATCAAGTAAGTCTGCCACTGCCATACCTACAGCTTTTGCCAATTTAGGAGGTACTGCATTTCCTATCATTTGATATGCATTTCCCTGACTTCCGATAAAATCAAAATCATCATCAAATGATTGTAATCTTGCTGCTTCTCTAGGCGTAATTGATCTACACTGTTTAGGATCGTAATGGATAAATCTGTTTCCGTCTTTATATAAATGTGCAATTATAGTTGTACTAGGTTCATTCTTTCTTAATACATGATATCTATGAATAGGCGACTTTGATCCAACGCGTTCTTCATATAGTTTGCTCAATGCCGCACTATCAGTATATTCATATCTTCCAGATTCTATATCATCAGCCAACATTCCGTATATCTTCAGATCACGAATATTCTGATACCGGGACTGATGCCATGTAATGTTACATTCCGGAATATAATATGCCTTTTTCTTGCGATGGTCTTCTTCATCAAATGAAGGATAAATAGGTGGCAAATCACCTATAGCTTCCTCTACAGTTATTTTTCTTCCTTTATATTTGGGTAGTATTTCCTCATAGAATTTATGTAATAATTTCTGCGTGTCCAGAACACCATCTCTCCTGATTCCAATAATAATCATTCTGTTTCTAGTCTGAGGTACACTATATTCACTAGCATCAACTTTTGCATACTTCTTCAGATCATCAACTATATCATACCCAATTTTATCAAATCCATCACGAATCAGTTTTGTAATCGGAGTCCCATCCGGTATTGCACTCAATAGTCCAGGGACATTTTCAAAAACAAAAAGCTTAGGTCGGTATCTGTTTACTACATTACAATAATGCTCAAATAAATAATTACGGTAATCATCCCGCATTCCATTTTCATCACGGACTCTTCCCGCCACAGAATATGCCTGGCATGGAGGTCCTCCTATAATAACATCAATACCTTTTGAGTTATTAACATAATAGTCAAGCCCCTTACTTATGCCAAATTCAGAATCATCCCATCCTGAAAACAACTCCTGTTCTCTTTGTATATCAAAATGCATAACTCTTTTTTCTGCATCTTCTATTTTCCATTTTGTTTTAAGTCTATGTATTAAAGTATTCACCTGTGGTTTTAACCATTCAACTGCTGCTATATCTTTATATCTACCCGTCTGAAGGAAACCATCTTCGAGTCCCCCACATCCGGCAAACAAATCAATAAACTTATATTTTACCATTACCTGTCTCCATCTTTCAAATAGGGTTTTATCGCTTCAGCAACCACCTGCCCTAACATTGGTGGAACTGCATTTCCGACCTGACGATACTGTTCAGATTTATTGCCGTAAAAGATAAAATCATCAGGAAAACTCTGCAACCTAGCACTTTCTCTTACAGTAGGAATTCTATTCCATTTATAATGAAAATGGGATCTATGTCCTGTATTAATCGTAAGAGAAGGTTTCTTGCTGTTGTAACGTGTCAATGCTTCATGATATTTGTAGATTCCCTGATACTCTTCAGGAAGTGCTTTATAATTTTTTCCTTCAGGTACTAGCGAAATCATCTTTCTTGTTTTTTCTATAGGAATACTTCCTATGTGATTCTGCACTTTTTCTGATCTGGCACGCATTTTTTCCTGAAATGCATTTTGAGGCGGCATCACATAATCCTGTATATCTTCGCCATAAATTATTTCTCCATCCTTCGTCTGTAATGATGGCAAATCACCTATAGCTTCCTCACAAGTAATATAATGATCTTTGTTAACCACAGGGGCCGGGAAAATGAAATCCTCTTTGCTGTCTCTAAGTCCTACAAAGAATACTCTTTTCCGTATTTGTGGCAAGCCATAGTCTGGCGCATATAATAACTTAGGCACCATTTTGTATCCGATCTTAGCAAAATCTTCAACAACACGTTTTGCCCCAATCCCACCATTCGTTTGAACCATTCCCGGTACATTTTCTAATACAACTACCTGAGGTTTCACTCTCTCAGCAAGTTTTACCATTGCAGTATACAACGTATTACGCTTATCATTCATATCTCTTGGTCCTGCGACAGAAAAGCCCTGACACGGAGGACCTCCTACCAGAACATCTAAATTGATTTTTCTATCTCTCAGAAAATCAATTATCACATTTATATTTTCATGATTAAACAAATCTAATTTCATTGCTTCTGCTTTACCATGATTTTCTTTAAATGTCTTTAAAGCCGCTTCGTCAAAATCAACTCCAAGAACAACATCATAACCAGCATCAAAAAAGCCACGCGATAATCCGCCTGCACCTGAAAACAAATCTAATACAGTATACGACATAACTATTTCACCATTCCTATTCTTTATTCAGCGCTCTGACCACTTTTTACCCATTCATCCAATTCGGAGAATTTAAACTTCCACTGTTTTCCTATCTTATTTGCCGGGATACCTTTTCCTTTACGTATCCACTCACGAATTGTTACAGGCTTAACGTCAAGATGTTCTGCTGCTTCCTCCAGGCTTACCCACTTTTCACTATTCATATTTATACTCCGTCCATGAAAAAATAATAGTAATAATATATCCATGTATCCAAGAATAAGTATATCATATTCGTTACTATTTTCAATATGTTTTCTGTTGTTTGTTTATATTTTTTATTGTTTCCTTTCATTTATCAATATGGTGGCTGAAATGGATCAATGTGGTGTATCACTCTTACTTTCTTATATCTATCTCTCTCATAAACATCTTTACAACATCCTTAGGTCCAGCAATCTTTACATCTGTCCCCAGTGCAAATATCCATCCGAAGAAATGCCTACTGACAGCTACTTTTACGGTAGTATGCGACCACCCTTCCTTCTCGGATGGATGGATCATAATATTCTTACCGAAGCGATCTATGATCACGCCGACCATCTCATTCTTAAACTCTATCTTTACGTCTTTCTCTTCGCCGCCGAACATTCCAAAGTTTATATTAGCGTATGATGCCAGGGATTCCTGTTTGAACTTCTCCTTACCCAGGCGCTTCTCTTTAAGGACGGTGATGTTCTTCATCTTATCTACACGATAGTGCTTTATTTTGTCTTCTTTTTCATCGTATGCTACCAAATAGTAGTTTTCCTCAGCCCAAATGAGAGCCCAGGGACTTGCCCGGTAGGGTTCCCTCTTCTTGGGCTCCAGCTGCTTCTTAAGGTTCCACTGCATATAGTCGAACATTATCTGGCTGTTGCTGCTTATGGCATGGTGAATATCATCTACTACATAGTAGATACTCTCATTCATATTTTTTACACGCCCATGCACCACTACCTGACGCTTCAGCTGATCCGCTTCATAGTCGCTCGCCATGGCAGTAAGCTTCTTTATAAGGTCATCCGACTTCTTGGCAGTGATAAACTTTGATGACTGCACTGCATCTACCAGAAGCTTAAGCTCTGCTATATCAAATTCCTTCTTACCGACATGGTATTCGTAAGAATTGCCTGCCTTTTCTCCTATAATATCCAGACCCATTACCTTAAGTGCATCAAAGTCGTCATAAAGGCTCTTGCGATCAGCGGAGCAATCATATTCCGACAGCAGATTCTGGATTTCTTTCATGCTAAGACCGTGCTCATCGTCGGTTTTTTCACGCATGATCCTGTTTAAGTAATAGAGTTTCAGCTTCTGATGTGATCCTTTTGGCATACCAAGTTCCTCCTGTTTACATTCTGTCAATACTATACCCGCATATAGTACTTATATCGGCAAAATGTCAAGGGAACTTTATAGTACCTATTTACTTTTAAAGCCATCGCGCCTACATCTTTTAAAATATGGGCACGAACCGCACCAGCAGTTACAGTACTTGTTGTTACCATTCACAATCCTTTTTATCCAATATATGAGTCTCTCCATGATCATTTTCCCCTTTCATCCGTTAACAAATCACCTGGTCAGGTATTTGTCTTTATAATATTCTATATTGCAACCGGCAGATCATAGTAATCACACAGGTATGGGAGCATTATGTTAAGGTAATTTACAAGATTCATTACTCCCTTGTCCCTGGTCCTTCTTGTTGACAGATCATTAAGCCTGATCCCCGACTTACATAAGTCGTAAGCGTTTTGGAAGTATTTCTTACTGAATGCGTAAATCCTTTCCTTGCCGGGCCAGATGATGTAGTAGTCTATCATCTTGTCTTCACCCTTGAAATTTCTGATGCCTATAAGCTGCAGATAATCCTTTACTATAACCTTCTTCATATGAGCCTCCTTCTTTGTGTGCGGGTTTAATTTTGCAATCTAGGTTTCCTTTTTCCTATTTTCTTTTTCTTAAGCCTACCATAAAGTCTGTACTATAAAAATGCCTCTACTACGGAAAATTTGGATCATTTTTGGTATAATTTTGATTTTTTTCCGATTTTGCACTGTTTTTTCATAAAAAAATAAGCATAACCTCCGGAATTTTCTCCGGAGATTATGCCTGTTTTGGTTGTTTTATTTCATTATTTCCTGTTTTTTGACCTGGTTTTTCTTTTCCTGCACCTGGATCAGGGCTTTCTTTTCAGATATTTTCTCTCTTACCGATACCCTTTTGTTTTCTGCGACCATAGAGCCAAACAGTTCTGGGTTAGTGCTCCTGATGCTGGTATGGAATCCGGTACCGCCTGCTACTATAATATGATCCGTTACCGGGATACCGATGATGTTTCCTGCCTGCACCATACGTTTTGTTACCTCAAGATCCGGTCTGCTGGGATCTAAGGATCCAGACGGATGCGAGTGTAATGCCAGGACTGACTTCGCATTTGAGAGTATAGCTGCCTTAAAGACGTTCTGTATAGGTATCTGTGCCTGATCTATATCCCCGATGCTCACTATATTAAAGTTTATCGGATGGCGTTTCGTATCAAGGTTTACCACACATACATACTCCCGGTCCATCTCGGCCAGTGCCTTGGCCATCACATTCACTGCCTTTTCGGAGTCCGTGATGGCTTCATCACTATAGAGAGGTTCAGCTTCAGCAAGTCTCAGCCGCACCTGTACCTGTTTTAATTCATATTTTTGTTCCTTCGGCATCGGCATTTACCTCCGTCAGCTGTATCTCGACACTTACTATCTTTCTGGGATTATCCTTCAGGAACTGGGCAAGTTCCGCTATGGAGCACAAGGTCTTTATGGTATCTTTCCTTTCTTCCTTTTCTTCCATAAGCACTTACTCCTTATCAGATAGATTTCTCATGGTTTATTGCAGGCTTTGCCTTTTCCGCAGCTGTCTTTGCTATGATATCCTTCTTCTCAGCTATCTGAGCCTTTACAGACTTACGTTCCCTGTGTCCTTCGGGTTTTTCAGCCTTTTCTGATCCGGATGATTTATCTTCCCTGGGTTCCTTTGCTTCATAAGCTGCCTTTACCTCACCCACTGCAACAGCCAATGGTCTTTCTGCCTGCTGTTCCATCTGCTTCTCAGCCTGTCTTGCCTCATATCTGTCGGCACGCATGAGCTCATGTTCCTGTGCATCATAACAATACGCATGCTCTGAAAGGATATCTTTCGGCGGTACCTGAGTGGAATTCACATCATGGATCATGCTCTCTATGACTGCCCTGTCCATGCTCCCGTCATTCGGAAGGATGATGCACTCATGGACACTTGAAGGGATGACTACCAGGTCACACCCAAGCTTTTCCGAGATCTCATCAAGCTTGCCGGTATCCGCAAGATACTTTGCTCCATATAGCTTATCATCGGACGTAAGCACATACATCTGCGGACCTTCCATAGGAGGAAGCATAGCATCTATCATCGGATCATCATCTGGCATATCAGGAAACATCATATTCTTGAGCATATCCCTCATACTGCTGAACCTTGATGTATCAGCGTTCTCCAGGTTCTCCATCGCAGCCTTGTCAAGATCTTCTGAACTGATACCCCAGCTTGACATGAGATTATCAGTGACTACAGTACTCATTAAGCCGTCAGAGTTCTTTCCAAGTTCTACAGTGTACACAAGGGCAAGATCCTCTATCTGCTTAAAAGGCTTGTCCTTAAGGTACTCGCTGTTTGTTTCGGCATTTATCAGACGGCAGTCGATCCTGTCCTTTATACTGTCAAATTCAAGTATGCTGTTGATATCCACATCCAGCTTGGGATCCGCATTCACCCTGATATTTGCTATGGTGTTAAGCTCTGCCTCAAAATCACCGGATTTCTCATAGGCCGCAAATGCATCATTGAGGTTTATAACCGGAGAGATCCTCTCATTTCCGTTATTAACATAAAGGGAATCCTGTATGGTATCATTGTTCTTGGTCATCTGTCTGATGCCTACATCCGCATCCGCAAACTCTATAGGCAGATGCTCCTTGATCTGCTCAACTACCTGCTGCTTAAACTCTTCATAATTCATCATGCCTTTGCTCCTCCTTTGCTCCTGATAGCCTCAGCTGCCCTCTGCATAGCCTCTGACATCTTCCTGTATGCCAGGATACGCTTCTTTAAGGCATCCGTATCCAGCTGCTCGATATCATATTCCATAGGTTTGTCATTATTCGTTGTCTTCATGTGCCTTGTCCTCCTCTTCGTTCTCGTCTTCCTCATCTGTATAAACATCAGATTTTCTATTTGCATCTGAAATACACTTTTTCAGCATTTCTTCACAACCGACCATATATCCGTCATCACAGCCCTTGAAATGTCCTTCTGAGTAACCTCTCTCATAGCCTTCGTCATATCCGTCATCAAGACCATTCTTATAACCCTCAAAATATGCCGATGTACACTCCCTGTCACACTGACCGGTTTCTTTTCTTTCGGATCTCAGTCTTTCAGAAAGTTCCTGTGCCCTTTTTGATCTTGAATTTCTGATATAGCGGTATGCTGCATACGAACCGCCTGCTATTGCCATTATGATAAGCACTGCTCTTTTGTGTCTGATCTTGGATGCATATTTTTTTATATGCGAACCGATACTTCTTTTCATTATGTTTTCATTTTCCATTCCATGAATCTCCTTATGTTTTTTCTTTTGCTTTTTCAGGGAATTCCAGCCTGAACTTGTATCTGTACTGCCCTGATACCAGCTGTCCGTCCTTATTGGTATATGAGAATTCCTCGATACCATCCGGGATAAAGTAAGCCGAGTACTCTTTTCCCTTCTGGCTTACCATCCCTTTAAGGAATACCTTATTTTCGTCAAGAAGCTGCTTTGCTTCTTCTTTCGCAAGAAGCCTGTTAAATACCTTGCCTATGTTCATACCACACTTGTTTTTGCAGTAAGCACCATACTGACCGTAGATGATGTCTCCACCGCAGTGAGGACACTTGCCAAAGGCCTCCCTGGTGTCAGTACTCTCCGGAACATCAATCTCTCCTGATCTGCACATTTCTTCTGCTTCCTTCACCCATTCTGGTGTGTCATTGTTCCAGTCCGGCATAGTATCGTCCAGACCCTGAATATCGTTATATTCACTCATTGTTTCTCCTTTCAAAGCACTGCCTGCTTATCTCTGTTTGTTTTTGCTATAGGATCAATTGCTTTTGCCGCCTCGTTTGCCTTCATCTCAGCCTGTTTCTCGCTGAGTTTGTCCTTGAACGAGGAACGGGGACGGGTTTCATCAAGCATTTTTTTGATATCCTTGTTCGGAAGCTGTTCCATCTCCCTTTTCCAGTCATACTTTCCGTCAGGACGCTCTCCGACTATCACATCCCTCTTAACTGTAGTATGTCCTTCTGCAGGGAGCTTCAGCCACATCCCGCCTTTATGGAACTGGTCTTCGTGTATCCTGTTTGAAGGTGCCACAAACGACTGCCATGGACGGCTGTCATCAGGATCTATATTAGGAATCTTGATCTCCCTGTAAGTATTTCCGTCCTTAGCCTTAAACTCATCCCCTACAAGACCTTTTGCAAACTTCAGGGTGATCTCCTTATAATCCTGCAGACCGGGTGTCTCTGCCAAAGGGTCCTCCAGATGGAGGACCCCCATGATCTTTGATCCGTTCTGTCTTTCAAAAGGTCTGGAATTATCTTCCATCAGCTCGATAACACCAAGTTCCTCAGCATTGCTCTTTGGAGCACTGTCCTTAAAAGGCATATCGCCTAGAATCTCAAGACCGTCTTTAACTACATTGTTTTTTTCTGTATTCGTTTTATCTTTTTTTGCCGCCATATACATTCTCCTTAAAAATTTTAATGTTGTTCTGTATCATTACTGTCAGATCCGAGGTAATCATCCTCACTGTCCTTGCCCTGATCATCATCGGTATCATCATCACCGTCATCCCTCTCGCGGCGTTTCTTTACAACCTTGAAATAATATCCAGCGATAATGAAAAGCACAGCGGCACCGCCCATGATGATATAGCTCATGTTTTTCTTTATGAAACCGGGCTCTTCCTGCTTGGGTGTATCCTCAGCTTTCTGCTCTTCCCGGAGTTTCTGCTTTTCCTCTTCTGTCAGGGTTTTCGTATCAGAATAACCATCCCCCTGGCTGCTGTTATTGTTCGGAAGTGCTGCCTCCTGTATCGGAATGGACGAATCCTTTGCTGCTGAGTTTCTCGGAAGTGACTCGGAGTTATTCTTTGTCACATGTAAAAGATCATTCTCAGTTATATCCGTGAGGAATCTCACTACTTCCTTTCCTGATGTCCTGTCGATGATCAGATAGAAGATTTTCCCGCTCTCTGTGCTTATGGTATAGAATTCACGCCCGAGCAAGGATTCGTCATAATCATAGTGCGGATGATCACCCAGAAACGCTTCTATGATCTCGTTTCCGAGCATTTCGGACAGATTATCAGGGATATTGGCATCTTTACCGTCCTTTACTCCATCACTGTCGGTGCTTATTGCACTGTCTGCAGGAGGATCTTTTATCACATTTCCATCCTTGTCTGTTTTGATATGCCCTGTCACTTCTCCTGTTGCATCACCGTTTTCTGTCGGAGTTACTGAAACCGGCAGTTCTGTCGCAGGATCATAATCCGCGTTGGAATCCTTGTTTTTCTTATATGGATTCTTCACGTTATATTCCTGTGAGATATTCCCGGCTATGTCAGTAGCCTGTATAACGAATTTCTCATAACCGGCATCAAACTGTGAAAGACGGATGGTAAGCTTTCCGTTTTTAAGATCTGTATATTCATATCCGTTTACAATGACACTCCTAACACCTGACCCTTCATCCTTTGCGGTTATCTCCATTACACCTTCGCTCACGGATGCATTAAGGGTAGGTTTTGCCTTGTCAAAACATGTTATTTTCCTGCTACGTTCATATGTCCTGCCGCTTGTATCTGTTGCCACCACATGGACCGTACAGTCCTCAGTGATATCAAACTTCATGGTAGCAGTCACATCCTCATACTTTCCCTCTTTTCCTGCTTTAGCCTTGACACTCTGTATCTTTGGCATTGATCCGTCCTTTGACTTGAGACTGAAAGTTACCGTAGCCCTGTCACTGAAATAACCTGCCGGTACTTCGATATAAATCTCAATATCCGGAAGCGGTTCTGTATCGGCACCTTTGTTGTCATTGTCTGAATCTGATACTTTTTCAGAACTTTTAGACGGTTCCGATGATGGTGCTGATGACGGTACCGATGTAGATGCAGGACTTACAATAGCAGTATCCGCATGCTCATCGGCATAAACAATCTCCGGTATACCAGAAACTGTAAAGACTATGGCTAAAAGCATCAGGATTACTGTCCGTATCCCTGTTTTCCCTTTAATTGACCTTTTCTTCTTTTCTTTCTCTTGATACATCTCTTGTTTCTTTGCTCTCCTTTCCCAAACGGTTTAAAAAGCTTTTTATCTCTTCTTCACTTGCAGTGCCGAGCTTTAGCAGCTCAACTATAGATATTTTGTACTTTGCAAGGGTTTTCTTTGTGCTGGTGATCACAATGCTGTCTATCTGCTTTTCTATTTCATTCTTTTCAGCAGTAGCCTTGCGGATTACATCTTCACAACTGTCCCTCTTTTTCTGTAACTGTTCTAAATTCATTGCATTTCTCCTCTTGATTTTTGTATAATTTGAGATTTTCACCTCATCCGGCACTTCGTGCCACCTTCCCCTATCAGGGGAAGGCTTTAATCTGTTTCAGGTTGTGGATTCTCCGTATAAAACAACGGATTATAATAGGTTCCGTTAACAAGGAGCTCCATATGAAGGCTTGGTGGTTCTGAACCGCTGCTTCCTGAGTAACCGACTGTCTGTCCTCTGTGTACCAGCGAATCCACTATAACGGAAATATGACCCATGCTCGCATATTTGACCGTATATCTGTCATCCTCTATTACCACATAATCTCCAAACATCGGATCAGACCCGATTTCCTTTACAAAACCCGTGATAGCTGACTGGACTGTTGTTCCGGCAGGCATGCGTATATCCAGTCCCCTGTGAAGTTCCGGATAATCCCCGTAAGGATTACGCCTGTATCCGTAATAGCTTTCCACAGACCATGTCTGGAATACCGGTGAGCCTATATACTGGACCAGCCCGTGTGTCTTATTCAGTATGGCATATATGGCTTTTCCTGTCGGATTTCCCGAAAGCCGTCCTTCAACGATACTTTCCAATGAATGTGATATAAGCTCTACTTTCAGGACATTCACGGTGTATTCTTCCATGATGTACTCAGGCTCTTCTTCCTCCTCTTCGTCTTCTTCCCCGTCATCCTCTTCAGTTTCACCGGAATCATCCTCTTCATCGTCTTCTTCAGTGTC
>JAEEGJ010009009.1_pt1 | contig 27069 bp, 30 predicted proteins | sample 8958761 | NCBI WGS metagenome assembly JAEEGJ01 (sample SAMN16246546, study PRJNA631951) | gut metagenome | biome: gut microbiome; feature: rumen; material: RS-attached | host: Bos | place: Iran: Karaj | collected 2018-10 | reverse complement strand
TTTAAGCAAATCTTCTTTGTTGTGTGGTCTTGGCATGTCAGCCTCCTTTACGTTCATGTTAAAATTGAATTGCTTTGCCACCCTAAGCCTGTTTCATGGCTAAGATTCCGAAATCTATCCGGGATAACAAGCATTTATGACCGAATTATAACATTGCTAATGTGACAACAGTGTGTCATATTAGATGAGCAAATTCTTTTAGCAACTCACTTTTGTACACTTTTGGGCGGGTTGAGTTGCGCACTTCGCGCCAGAGAATGGCGGCGGTTTTTAGTTTATCTGAAAATTGCGCGGCTTTAGGGTCGGCGCAAAAGTCTTTGACGAATTTGTTCCACTGCAAGCATGAATCGTCGTATTTGGCGTATGTCTTTTTGCCGTAGAAAATGTCGAGCAGGTCGCCGAGTGTAAAGCTTGTGTTGCCTGTTTCGCGCACTTTATTGGCGGTTGCAACCATGTCAGTGTTGAACTTAAAGCGCGCAACGCCTGTCTGCGCTGAAAAGAAATCGCGGAAACGCTGGCTGAAGCGGAAGTTGCAGGCCAAAAGCGGCGTGTCCAGGGTGAGCGGCACATCATCGGCGGTAGAATGTACGCGGCTTGCGCAAGAAACAGCTGTCTTGGCGCGGGCTTTGACGGGCGTTTTGCTTTTCGGGCGAATCAGATTGCCCTTAAAGTATTCTTCGATGTTGCGGTTCAGCTCCGCTTTCATGCCGCTTGAATCAATGCCAAGCTGCTTGCAGATTTGCTGCAATTCTTCGCGGTACCAATAAAACTTTGAGAATTCCAGAAAAGATTTAATTTCGCTAAACGGCGGACGTTTTTCCATAGTTATTCCTTATGCGAGGTGATAATCGTGTAGCTGTATGCGTTCACCGTAATTATGCAGCCGTCAACCGTGCAGTACCAGTTTTTGCCTTTGCGCGTAATGGCGGCTTCGGGCAGCTCAATCTGCATTTTGCACCAAGCAACAACATCCTGAACATCATCGCCAAGGGCAAGATTGCGCCTAATCCGTTCCGCACCCATCGGCGTAGTGTGAATCTTGTCAAGATTTTCTAAAAGCTCGTTTCCGTTTTTCATGCTTCAACTATAACATGCAAAACATGACAACAGTGTGTCAGGTTTTGTTTTTTCTTACCGAAAAAAATGATTACCTGAATAGCTAATTTTTAGTTGTTTTTATAGCTATATAAATATATAATCATAACAATCGGAGGTATAAAGTGACAACAATACCAATGTACGAGGCAAAAAACAAACTGCCGCTTTTTGTACATCAGGCAGAAGAAAATGGTCCTGTTTTTATTTCGCGCAGGAATAAAACAGTCGGCGTGCTTCTTTCTTTTGATGAATACAACCGGCTTCTCTCAAAAAAAAGCAAAGACACGATTCTTGACCGTGCCGCAGAATTCAGGAAAAAGACTGCCGGGCTTTTTACTAACGAAGATATCGACAGGATTTTTGATGTTCGGGACAATACACCTGACACTTACGAAAGCCATGTCTTTGACGGAGTTTTTGATAATTAATGGTGGATTATAACGAAGAAGAGCCTCACTATCTTTTGGATTCAAACATCGTCTCAGAAATAATTAAACCCGAACCTGATTTAAATGTAATAAAAAAAATTGCAGAACATAATTCTGACTGTGCAATTTGTGCACCGGTCTGGCAGGAATTGTTACTCGGACTTTATCGGATGCCGGAAAGCATAAACAAAAAATATCTTGAAAAATTCATAAAGGAAGATGTTCGTGATAATTTCGCGATAAAAAGCTTTACAGAAAAAGCCGCAGACATTCAGGCACAGCTAAGAACAAAAATGGAACAGCTCGGTCACCCGACTCAAAAAGAAGACAGCATGATAGCCGCAATAGCACTTGCAAATCACATGGTTTTGGTTACACGTAACACAAAGCATTTTGCCGCAATTCAGCAGGTCAGCACTCTTGAAATAGAAAACTGGTTTGAGGAATAAAAAAGAACTGAATGATTCTTATTTTGAAAAATTCACGCCGAGAATTTTCGATTGAGTTTATCTGTTTTTATTCAGCCTTTGTATAAACCTCAATATGATTTCCTTCTGAATCGACGAATTCTGCAACCCAATTATTGCCGATTTTAGTCAGCGGAAAGCAAAGCTCTTTGCCGGTGATTTTCCGGTTCAGTTCTTCAAGTGTTTCAAAGCAGATGCTCGGCAGACAGTTGCTGCCGTAAATATGCGGTTCGCTAACTTCTTTGTACGCAAACAAATGAAAGCGGAAGCCATCAATGTCAAAATACCCGCCGAGAGTGCTTTTGTTACAGATTTTCTGCTCAAAAAAGTCTTCGTAAAATGCGGTTGCCCTTTTTAAGTCATCAACAATAATGTACAAAGAATCGATGCGACAATTCATGTTTGTTCCTATTACACTTGTTTCACCGGATGCCGGATTACCGTCTTCAGCTTTTCTGGACTGGTTTTGCGTGGGTCGCTTAGATAAATCTCGTGGTGAAGCCTTGTGGCGGAAAAGTCGGGCGAGTAGCCGTTTGCAAGCGCAAAATCGTCCATCAGCTTGATTGTTGCAGGCTCGTCGTCGTAAGAGCCGGTGTGCATAATCTGAACGCATTCGCCTTCTTCAAGCGTGAGAAGCTCGGCGCACGAACAATCCAAGCCTTTTTTGGCGGCGGCAGTTTCTTTAGCCCAGTCAAAGTCTTTTGGCGTTACAAAGTCTGGCAGCCGAATAACGGAAATCCAGTTGAACATATCCTTGCGCGTATAATCAATGCCGCTTATTCCCTCTTGCCACCAGAAGCCTTCAAGCGGCGGCACAACATAGTCGAAGTAGCCTTCGATGCGGTGGTCGCCCATTTTGCTCATTTTCAGCGTATAAGAAACAGCGTACAGTACGGCGAGTGCCGCCTTGTATTCGCCGTCTTCGTCGTTCGGGTTGCCTTTGCCGCGCACGGCGACAAACTGCATTTTCGGCACAGTTACAATCTGCGGTTCCTTTGGTGGAAGATAAAACTCCTTGAATTCCTTTTTGTAGTCAAATGCCATTTTTGAGCCTCCACCAGGAGTGTAACACAGATAATATGACAGCGTATTGTCACATTATGAGAAAAGCTTCTTGTTTTAGGAACGGATTAGTCTTCCGGTTTACCGGCTTCTATTGCCAGAGGCTTCTTTTTGCTGACAGACACTTCGGATTCCGAAACTTTGAAAATACTTGCCACCGAAACAAGCTCATGTGCACTTGAAGTAAATTCTTCCGCCATTGCTGCAAGTTCTTCCGAGGCAGACGCATTCTGCTGTACAACCGCATCAAGCTGAAGAATCGCTTTGCTTATCTGCGATGCATTCTCTGTCTGATCGCGGCAGGCGTCAGAGATTTCTTCTATAAGACTAGTTGTTTTTTCGATTTCGGGTACAACATGCTGGATTTTTTCATGTGCATTATCTGTTGCTGTGATGGTTTGATTGGAAAGTTCGATTATATCCGAAGCAGCTTCTTTGGTACGGTCTGCAAGTTTGCGTACTTCGTTGGCTACAACAGCAAATCCTCTTCCTGCTTCGCCTGCGCGTGCAGCTTCGATAGCCGCATTGAGCGAAAGGAGATTTGTCTGATTTGTAATTTCCTGAATAACCGCTATTTTTGACGTAATCTTTTCGACCGCATCAACAGCAGAAGTAACAGCGGAGTTTCCGTCCTTGCTTTCGGCACAGGTTGAGACTGCAATTGAACGTGTTTTTTCTGCATTTTCGGATGTCTGACTTATATTGGCAGCAATCTGTTCCATATTGGCGGATATTTGTTCCATAGTGACAGCCTGTTCCGAAGCTCCAGTTGAGATTGACTGGCTTGAACTACTGATTTGGGAACTACCATTAAGAACCTCATTTGCTATTTCCTGAACCTTTATAATCGTTGTCTGTAAAATACCTATGAATTTGTTTACGCCGCGTGTAACCTGCGTAAACTCATCGTTGCCGTATTCAGGAAGCCGATATGTTAGGTCTGCATCTCCAGAGGAAAGGTTTGTAACGGCCGCATTTATAAGTGAAAGCGGGCGTGATATTTTTCGTGCAATAAGAATAATAAACAGAATGAGTACACCAATCATACAGATGGCAGAAACAAGAACAAGCGGCTGGAATATGGTTGTTGAGACAAGTTCTACTACCGTAAGTGGTTTACCGAGGTACAATGTGGTTAAAAAAGTTCCGCTTTTGTCAAAAAGAGGGAAATAGCATGAGATTGAATCTTTTGCTCCTATCTTGTTTATGACGGAAATCGCCTTGCCTTCTTTTTTTACTCTGTCGATAATTTCGGGATTTGCAAGAGTTGTACCCTGCATTCCGGTGATTGTCGTTACATGCCGTGTGTATTCGTCGAATATCGTTGCTTCGGAACTTGTCGCGGCTTTAATTTTGTCAACTGTTTTTTGAACAGAAATATTCTTTTTGGCAATTACAACACCCACAACAGCTGCGTTGTTTTTTACCGGTTCTGCGGCAATGGCAAAAACAGCACCGTTTTCTATTACAAAATCAGCGATGTTCGAGCCGTTGGCTGCAGTCTGAACAAAAGTTCTGCCAAAGGAAGTGTCATATTGAATTGAGGAAATTATTTGTTCGCTGGTGTTAAAGACCGCTGCCTCGTCTGCGCCTGATGTTATCAAATTGGCACATACGATGTCTGAAATTTCTTTTTGGTTGATTCCGTTTTTTTGCATGGATTCATAAGTGTTTTTGGAACTGAGGACAGATGTCGTTATGTTGTCAAGTTCTTCGGCGAATTCGGCTGTAAATGAAGCCGACTGTTCCTTTATCTCACTTGTAAAGTATGATTTGAGGCCGGTCTCAAGCCGGTTAGAAACTATAGCATCAAGTATTATGGTATAAACGATAATACCAAGAGCCAAAACAATTTCAATAAATAGTGTGACGGATTTTTGTCTTTTCATAAATAATCTCCACCATATATTATTAATTAGTTTTCTTGAAATTTCCACAAAAATTTTAATAAAAAACGTTTGCCAGGATATTTTAAGAAAGATGGGGAAATTATTTTGTTGTTTATCGCATCAATCCGCCGTGGAAGTAACATTCATATACTTTATTGTCCTGCCAGAAGATTTCTTCGTAACCCTGGAACCAGCGGAAATCGCCACTAACACTGCACTTGTAGGTATAATCTCCGTTCTGGTAATATTCGGGGCCGCGGTACGGCATTCGAACATCCGCACTACGCAAAGCTTCTTTTAGAAAGTTACCGCTGAATTCTTTTGCAAGCACCCGGCCGAGATAGTTCATTGCATACACGGCCTTTCCTTTTTTCCAAACGGCTTCTTCTCCGGCAAACTGCTCCCCGCCGACATAAGTGTCGTGATATGTGTAACAACCGTCTTCATAGCGAAAGTCGTGCGAATCAAGGCGCGTGGAATTAGTTTCGTTCATGAAAGCGGCGTATGTATTGCGGTTTGCTTCGAGCCGGAATTTTATAAGTTCATCAAGATCGGGTTCTCCCGTGGAAACAGGATTGGGAGCGCATTCTGTATCACGTACAAGGTAGTCCACGGTTACGCCCGTAAGATCGCTTATCTGAATAAGATTGAAAATGTCAGGATATGCCTGACCCGATTCCCACTTTGCCACCGCCTGCCGTGAAACATTAAGTTTTTCCGCAAGAGCTTCCTGTGTGAGCCCCTTGTTTTTTCGTAATATTTGAAGTTTTTCCGAGAATATCATGCGTGCCTCCAAAAATCATACTACCTTATATTGCGCGCAATTAAAATCAGCCGGCGGTTGCTTTTCTGCTACTTTTGGTTTACAGAGAGGCTCAAGGCGAATTAATTTACTTGCTGCAAAATGTTAATCTTAGGTTGGAGAATGAGTAATCCAAGCAGTGTTAACGGACAATCCAAGCGATGTTTAAAGACTCTCCCCGTAATGTTTAAACCCCTCTCCTTGGGACCGTTAATGGTACTCTCCAAAGTGTTTCTCGTTAAAGAGTCTCTCCGAAATGGTTTTGTTAATGGCATATCACAGAAATAAACCGTTTTAAGCATAGAAATGAATCGTTTTAAGTATAGAAATGAAACGTTTTATGTATAGAAATGAATCGTTTCGTGTATTGAAACGAATCGTTTTAAGTATTGAAATGAAACGTTTTAAGTATTGAAACGAAAAATTTCTAATATGCACCAAAAATGGCACAATTTTTTCAGTGTCTGCGCAGGAACTGACACATAAAATTCGCTGACTGCCCCTAAACTGTCACAGACAGAACTGCCATTATAAAATTAGACTAGCGGAATATCTGCGGTCACTTCCCTCGTATATCTGCGGTATCTCCCCTCGACTAGCGGCTCATCGTTCGCTACCCGCCAATCATTACGCCGGTGCTTCCGTGCAGGAGAATGCGGATTATTCCACAGACAATAAGGTGTGCCGGATAATACCAGTAAAAGAAGTACCTCATGCCTTTGAATGTGCCGCGACTGCCGTTGTAGCTTTTAAGGAGCGGAATCGTCAGGGCAACACCCATCTGCATCAGGCCATAAACAGGATTTATAAAGATGATAAAAACAATGGAATAAAAGCTTATCCAAAAAATCATGCCAATCATCTGCTTTTTAAAATAACCGCGGTTTTCACCGAATGAGAGAATTACAAGTAATGCGGGGCTTGACCAGTCGCCGGGAAATGCCAGTGCCGCAAGAACAAAAATCAGTATTGTTTTCTGCCACTGTTTAAGCTTTTCGCTGTCGTTTACCGCAAGTGCACCAACACCCAAAAACAGTACCCATATAACGCTTGTCTGGTTAAAGCAGCTTGTTTTGAACGGCACAAATGGAATTCCGAACGCAAAGTTGTACGCAAAATGCCCGATTATTGAAAATACAAAAAGCCGCATGAGGTACTTTTTAAGGCTGTGTGTGTGTGCATAACCTTCCGCCGCCATAAACCAAAAGATTGGGGCTGCAAGCCGCCCGAGTGTATGAAGAATGAGAATCCACCAGTCCATTGGATAGTTTGGAAAAATTACGCAGATAAGATGATCCAGTGTCATAGAAAGCATTGCGATGACTTTAAGCTGGTTTCCGGTAAGACCTTTTGGGGATTCTATGCTTTGTAACATAGATTTAGTATCAGATGGTTTTGTATTTTAAATCAAGATATCAGTTAACAAATTTATTTTATTTGTTACAATCGATATATGTGATTTCAGTTTCTCCGATATATTTTTTGCTGTAGACACCGGTAATTTCGATATCAGACAGGATAGGCGGATAATCGTCAGGATACTTGCGCTTATTATCTTCAAAAGAAAAACCAGTTTGACAGCAGGCTGTAGCATCATAAAGAAGAACAGCAAAAAAAAGTCCGAAATCATCTACGGAGGCATAAAACTGCCCTTTGATTCTGACTCGTTTTCCAAGATATTCTTCCTGATTCATAAACATATCATAAATCATGGCAGAAGCCATATTATAGTTGTATTTTGTAAAATCAATGTCTATTTTATTAGAATCGGATTCTTTTTTTGAGGATTTCTTTTCAGCCTTTACCGGAATAATACTATATCCGTTTACAGCTTGTTTTCCTTTGGTCTGCAGTTGTTTGACCATTTCCGGTTGTTTTTTGCAACCCGAAATAAATATAGAGATAATAATAACTGCAATACAACAATATATGCTTTTTTTCATCTTACTTCTCCTATTATCTTGGATATTACGAAACACAATATATCAGCGGCAACGATTGTTGGACCTACAGGGGTTCCTGCAAGAATTGCGACAAAAAGCCCGATCAGTGCGCCTGAAACCGAGAACAGGCATGCAAAAACCGTAACGGTTTTAAAGCTTTTGAACAGGTGAATCGCAGATACTGCCGGAAAGATGATTAATGCTGAAATGAGCAGAGAGCCAACCAGGTTCATTGCAAGAACAATTATTACAGCTATAAAGACAGCAATTGTAATTTTATATGCGGTTACTTTTGTTCCTGATGCTTGTGCAAAGTTTTCATCAAATGTAACAGCAAAAATCCTGTTGTAAAAAAAGATGAAAAACAGTATCGAAATAACAGAAAGGACTACCGAAAGAATTACTTCGCTTTTTTGCAGAGTAAGAATAAGCGTAGAACCGAAAAGCGTTGTACACACATCACCGCTCAGATTAGCCGGTGGAGAAAAAATATTCATAAGAAGATAACCAATTGCGAGTGCACCTGTGGAAATCATGGCAAGCGAAGCATCACCCTTTACTTTGGAATTTTCTTTTGCGCACAGAATAATCACTGCAAGCAGAACGGTTATCGGAAGGACAACAAGCATGGAGTTTTCGATTCGCAAAATCGAGGCAATTGCCAAAGCCCCGAATGCGGAATGAGAAAGTCCGTCGCCGATGTATGAAAAACGCTTTAATACGAGTGTTACACCGAACAGAGATGAACACAACGAAATCAAAACGCCGGTAATCAGCGCATAAATTACAAACTGGTGAGACAAATAAAAACGCAGTGTTTCAATCATTTCAATCATAGTCTATCATTCGCTCCTGTCGCGTGTCAGTCTGAGGACTTGTGTTCCATATCGTTCTGCGGCAGCCAGATCATGTGTTATCATTATGATTGTCATGCCGTTTTTGTTGAGCTGTTCTATATCCTCATACATGGTCTGTGTAATTTTGGCATCAAATCCTTTTACCGGTTCATCAAGAAGAAGCATATCCTTTGCGGCACATAAAGCCCGCGCAAGGAGAACACGCTGCTGCTGTCCGCCTGAAAGTTCGTAAAAAGATTTGTCTGCAAGGTGTTCAATGCCGAGCTTCTGCATGTTTTGCAGTACAATCGTTTTGTCCTGTTTGGTGTAAAAAGGAAAAAGTCCCAGATTTCCCTGCCTGCCGGAAAGCACAATTTCGCGTACCGTAGCAGGAAAATCTTTGAGAGAGGCGTTTTGTTGCGGCAGATAACCTATGGAATGGGAGCTGATTTCCTTTGTAATAGTGATTGTCCCTGCAAGCGGTTTTTGAAAACCCAGAATTGTTTTCATCAGCGTGGACTTTCCTGTACCGTTCTCGCCTGTTATGATAAAGTAATCTCCGCTTTCTATGGTGATATTCAAATCCTGCTGGATAACATGTGTTCCGTATCCTATTGCAAGATGCTCACAAGTTAAAAGTGCCATCAGTATCTCCCTTTTTCCATTATTTCAACGCAGCTTTTAGTACTGTCAGATTTTGTCGCATTGTTTCCAGATAAGACTTACCGCTCTTAATGTCTTTTTGTGTAACAGACTGGAGCGAATCCATTTCCAGAATCTGTTGTTTTTTTGTTTTTGTATTTGAAACAACAGTCTTTGCAATTTTTTTGTTTGATTTTTCAATTGTCAAAACGGTATTAAGAGCATATTCATCAATTTTTTTTGCAAGAAAAATAATCGTTTCAAAGCTTGCTTCAGATTCTGCACTGCAGCCTGCAAAAGCCGCATAATACCTAAGACCGTAGTCATCAGTAAGGTAACGGAACGGAAAGCGGTCGCCGAACACAAGCGTCTTTGCTTTTGATTGTGCAACAGCTTTTTCGTATTCACTGTCAAGGGCAGCAAGCTCGCCAAGATAAGCTTCTGTGTTTGCTTTGTAAGCACCAGCGTTCTTGCTGTCAAGCTTCTGCACAGCATCTGAAATAGCCTGTGTGATTGCGGCGGCGTTCTTCAAAGAGAGCCAGACATGTTCGTCGTATTCGGTTTCTTCTTCCTCATGGTGATGTTCTTCACCTTCGTGATGATGCTCATGTTCATCGCTTTCTTGCATACCTTCTACGATTTCTTCTTCACGCACGGCATCACCAAGAACTTCCATCATGTTTATTACAATCATGTTCTTGTTGCGAGCGTTTTTGAGTGCTTTTTCAACCCATTCATCGCTTTCGCCGCCAACGTATACGAACATGTCACAGGATGAAATACGTGCTATATCCTTTACTGTCGGCTGATAGCTGTGAAGGTCAGCTCCTTTATCCTGAAGAAGTATTAGGTCAAAGTCCGCTGCTTTGTTGCCGAGTATATTCAGAACCCAGTCGTATTCGGGGAATGTGGTACATATTATTGTTTTTTTTGAAGCGGCAAAAACTGATGCCGAAACGAACATCATTACTGCCAGCAGTATATAACGAATTGTATTTTTCATGTTTTATCCTTTTTTATGTAGTTAATAAGAGTTTTCATGTGATTAAGAGTTTTGTATTAGTCATTCATCTGTACTTTTTGTGAAACTAAAGAGAACTGTTTAAAAAAGAAACAAACTCTTTTTAAACAGTTTTTATTGTTTTTGTTTAATTTGTTGAAAATAACGGCAGTGATTAAAAGAATAATAAACAGTTTCAGGTTAAGTTGTATTGTCCGGATTAATAGACAAATGACGCAGTCTTCTCCTTCACATTCATGATTTGCTTCAATTGTCATAAAAACAAGAGAAAAAGTGATAAAAAGAATAAATAAAGCAAACAGAACTGCTTTTGCAGTTTTTTGTTTTAAATTCGGCATTTTGGGCAAAGTCCGTTCAGAGATGATGAATCCAAATCGATTTGCAGTCCGAGTGTTTCTGAAATCGATTTAAGATATTCCGCAGTTTTTTTGTCAGAAAGATGAAGAACAGAACCGCATTTTGAACACTGAAAGTGAATGTGCTCATGGCAGTTATCGGTAGAAGAGGCATCCTGATAGATAAAACCGTCATTTACCGGTGATTTGTGTTTTATGAGAGTTCCGTTTTCGGTAAGTTTGTCGAGGTTTCGGTATATGGTAGTTTTGTTTACTTCAAGACCGTGATTTTTAAGAAAATCCGAGAGTTCCGCGGCAGTAAAACTATGATCTGCCTTTGAGTGAATGAACTCCGATATGATGTCCGCTGTTTTGGTATGGTATGACTTTTGCAACATGGTTGCATATTACAGAGAAAACAAAATCATGTCAATAAATTTGCAACAAAGTTGCAAATTTATTGGAGATAGCGTTTTGCGAGGTTTGCGACTTTTTGTCTGATTCTTTCCCGCAAAAAAGATGGTTCAAGAACTTCGGTACCGTCACCAAGTCCTAAAAGGTAATTATCAAGCCAGTAAAGATCGGGGATAGATAGCGTTACCGTGCATGTGCCGTCGTGATTATCTGCAACCGAGTCCAGAACATACTCATCCAAAAGCATAGGCATTATTGTTTGTTGAACAAGCAACGTCGTGCGAATCATTTTCGGCTGAACTTCATCGTGATAAGGCTCTGCGGTATTTGCAGCGGTAACAGATTCGGATTTTGCCGACGCCGTTTTTGCGCTCGTCAACATATGTTCAGTAAGAACAACAAGGTTGCGCATTCTGCTCAGTTTGAAAAAGCGCTCTTCGCCGGTTGGAATTGTGCAGGCTTTAAGATACCAGCTTTGCCCCTTAAATATGATTTTTTGCGGCAGAACTGTGCGGTTTTTGCTCTCACCTCGCATCGAAAAATAGTCAAATCTTACCTGCCTCCGCTCTATTATGGCAGTCTTGAGTTGTGTAAAAAGCTTTTGAACTTCCTCTCCTTTTGAGTTCCACGGTTCAAAATCAATTCCTATCCAGTCGGTTTGTGAGCCTGTAAGTGCTTTCAACTTTGAGATTGCGGACTGCGTTGAACCGTTCTGCGCCTTTGTTCCGCTCAAAGTTTGAAAAGCTTGAACTGAGGCAAGAATCTCCTGTTTTTCGGCATCGGTAAAAACCGTTTTGTCCAGCGCATACGTTTCAGAGACAGAAATGCCGCCGCCTTTGCCTTTTGTAGTGTACACCGGCACACCTGCAAGATTCAGCGCATCCACCCAACGATAGATTGTCCTTGTAGAAACGCTGAAGTGAGCGGCAAGTTCTCCAGCAGTAACTGTTTTTTTGTCGAGAAGAATATATGTCAGTTCAAAAAGATTTTCCGTCTGCATTTGTATATCTATTCTGCTACAAGTATATCACAGTTTATATTTTTTGTTTTTTTATTATAGCTTATACCCCATTGACTCTTTTTTTATTAATCGTTATTGTTAGTAGCAACATTATGAATTCTATTAAGACATTTGATTTTTTTACATTTTTCTCGTTTAGTTTTTTCTTTTTCTTTAAGAAGTTCTGTAGCGACGTAAAGTGTAGAATGATGTCTTGAAAATATCTGGACAAAAAACGAACGGTTCTATTCTTTACGGATAGAGCCGTTTTTTTTTATGGCCCGTGGACATTTGGAGAAAGCAAAATGGATAAAGACAAAAATTCTGCTGAACAAAAAATAGCATACTGCGGAATAGAAGGCGCATTTGCCAATATTGCAGCAAAAAAAATCTTTCCGGCCGCAACGCTGATTCCGTATTCCGGTTTTGAAGAAGCCTACGAAGCTGTTGAAAACGGTGAATGTGACAAAGCTGTTATTCCGATTGAAAACAGTTTTGCGGGCGAGGTTGCGCAGGTTACGGATCTGATGTTTGCCGGTAGCCTATATATAGAAGAATTAGATTCGCTTACTGTTCACCAGAATCTTTTGGGCGTGCAGACTGCATCGCTTGAACAGATAAAAACAGTTGTATCGCACCCGCAGGCGCTCGACCAGTGCCGCAAGTTCATAAAAACGCGGGGCCTTAAAGCGGTAACCTGTGTTAATACGGCTGTTGCGGCAAAACAGGTTGCACAGGAAAATGATCCCACTGTTGCGGCAATCGGCAGTGCTGAAACTGCCCCAATCTACAACCTTAAGATTCTTGCGGAAAACATCAACGAAAATTCCCATAATACAACAAAGTTTGCGGTGTTCTCAAAAACTCAGGGAAAGGATAAGCCGCAGAATTCTTCCAATACAAATATTGCAACGGTTTTTATTCTGATGTTTGTGGTAAAAAACGAACCCGGTGCGCTCGTTAAAGTGCTGAACGTTATCAGCGACTATGGTTACAATATGCGTGTCGTACGCAGTCGTCCGCTCAAACAGTCACCCTGGGAATACTTTTTTTACGTTGAGGCAGAAGGCAGTATGCATGCGGCTGATTCTTCTTCGGGTGATTTTATGAAAGAACTTTCGGATGAATGTGAAATTGTCAAAGTACTGGGTGCATCCGTCCCTCATACACAGTTATAAATTTGGAGGTATATATATGAATATGGATTTTGAAAGAAGACTTGCGATTCCTGCTGAAATTAAGGAGCAGTATCCGCTGACTGGCAAAGTGAACAACATTGTTGAACAAACTCGTGCCGAGATAAAAGCCGTGTTTGAAGGCCGTTCTGACAAGCTGCTTTTGATAATAGGGCCTTGTTCAGCTGACAGGGAAGATTCCGTTATTGATTACATCAGCCGTCTTGTTCCTGTTTACGAAAAAGTTAAGGAAAAGATTTTGATTGTGCCGCGTATCTACACAAACAAGCCCCGTACAACGGGAGACGGTTACAAAGGTATGCTGCACCAGCCCGACCCTAACGGCAAGCCTGATATGATAAAGGGTATTATTGCCACACGGCATCTGCATATGCGAGCCGTTGCTGAAACCGGCTTTGTTTGTGCCGACGAAATGCTTTATCCTGAGAACTATCAGTATCTGGACGATATTCTTGGTTACGTTGCTGTCGGTGCGCGATCCGTAGAAGACCAGCAGCACCGTCTTACTGCAAGCGGTATTGAAGTACCGGTCGGCATGAAAAACCCGACCAGTGGTGATTACGCTGTTATGTTGAATGCGATTTCCGCGGCACAGCACCAGCATACGTTCATTTACCGCGGATGGGAAGTTCATTCCGAAGGTAATGAGCACTGCCATGCCATTTTACGCGGTTCAATAAGCAAGCACGGTAACTATGTGCAGAACTATCACTACGAGGATTTGTCACGCCTGTATGATGCCTATGCAGAGCGCAATCTGAAAAATCCTGCTGTAATTATCGATACTAATCATGCCAATTCCGGCAAAAATCCGTTTGAACAGCCACGCATAATCAAGGATGTGCTTCATTCTTCAAATCACAACGAACACATAAAAAAACTGGTCAAAGGCTTTATGGTAGAGAGTTACATTGAAGACGGCTGTCAAAAAGTGGGCGAAGACGTGTACGGCAAATCGATAACCGATCCTTGTCTCGGATGGGAAAAGACTGAACGTCTGATTTATGACATTGCGGAAAAGCTGTAATTGGTTTACTTTATTCTGGATGAACAGAAAAAACGGATAAAGTTTTCAAGGGCAGGCTGATAAAGCATAAAATTGACAGCAAACACTTGCCGTCGAAAAAAGTAATGCAGGATATTTGCAAACAAGCAATTACTTTTTTTGAAAGCTGATAGTATGCTAAAATGTCATTGGGCAAGGAATGATAAATATGAAAAAAGAATTTGTTGAAATAACGGATGAAATAAAAAACACGAATAATATAACAAAACAACAGCTGAAATATATTTTTGCGGATGATGACAAAGAGAATGAGGAATATTTGTTTAAAACCGCACGCGAAGTGGCAGATAAAGTTTTTAATAAGGATGTGTATCTTAGGGGTCTTATAGAATTTACCAATTATTGCAAAAATGACTGCTATTACTGTGGAATCAGATGTTCAAACAGAAATGCGGACAGATACCGGCTGACTGAAGAAGAAATATTGTCCTGCTGTGATATGGGTGAAAAACTTGGTTTTAAAACCTTTGTGCTGCAGGGCGGTGAGGATGCGTTTTTTACCGATGACAAAATATGCAGTATTGTAAGCGGAATAAAACAAAAGAATCCTGATTGTGCGATTACTCTTTCAATCGGTGAAAAATCAAAGGAAAGTTATCAAAGGTTTTTTGATGCAGGCGCAGAAAGATATCTTCTCCGACATGAAACGGCAAATGAAGAGCATTATGCCATGCTTCATCCAGCCTCCCTGTCTGGTGCAAACAGAAAGAACTGCCTTTGGAATTTGAAGGAGATCGGTTTTCAGGTCGGTTGCGGAATAATGATTGGTACACCCGGACAGACTGTAGATTATATATATGAAGATATTTGTTTTATGAAAGAACTTGCTCCTCATATGATAGGAATTGGTCCGTTCATAGCACACAAGGATACGCCCTTCAGGGATAAACCGAATGGAAGTGTAAGGGAAACGCTTTTGCTACTGGCAATATTGCGCCTTATTTTCCCGAAGGTTCTGCTTCCTGCCACAACAGCGCTGGGTACAGCAGATATGCTTGGCAGGGAAAAGGGAATCCTTGCCGGTGCAAATGTAATGATGCCCAATTTGTCACCAGTAAGTGTCAGAAAAAAGTATCTTTTGTATGACGGAAAAATATGTACCGGCGATGAAGCTGCGGAATGCAATATGTGTCTCAGAAGACGGCTTGAAAACATCGGATACCATGTGGCTGAGAGTCGCGGTGATCATCCGGATTTTAGAAAATAGAACATGACATACTGTTGTCATATTTTACAATGTATAATGTAGACATGACACGACCAGAATTCAGTTCAATAAGCACATTTGAAGAATTTTCAAAATATTACTGGTACCGGGACGAATTAATCGCTATATGCAGAAAATTGGGTGTAAATTCAATCGGCGGAAAACACGAACTTGAAGACATAATCAGACAGCATTTTAATGGAACTCTCGATGTAGTAAAGCTGAAAAAGCCGCACACAACCGGCAGAACGGTTAGCAAGCATAATCCGAAAGAGCCTTATACACGGAACACAAGCGTTGTTCTTTCAGGCTTTACATGTGGAAATGCGGGGCGGGCTTTTTTTGAGGCAGAAACAGGTATTGTGCCGTTCCATTTTACGGCGGATATGGTTGCCTGCATCAAGAAGGCGCGGGTAGAAAATGACGAAACCTTTACGCTCGGTGACCTCGTGGACGTTTTTTATGGCAAAAAAACATACGCAACCTACGATAAAAGCGTCTGCCAATGGAATCAGTTTTTAAAAGACTATTTTGCTGCCCGTGGAAAAACCGGAACAGCCGAAGAAGCCCGCACATTGTGGAAAAAAGTCCGTGACTCCGACAAACCCAAGGTGTACACGCCTGAATTGCTTTTAACATATCTTGATGCTTCAACAAGAGGGACTCATCATGCCTGAAGAAATACAGAAACATATCGATGAAATTCACACAACCCCAATGGGAATTGATCGCATAAAACAGAATCTTGGACTTTTGTGTCCTGATTCTGACGTTGTTGACTGGTGTAAATGTCTAATCACAGACCCGGAAGCATTCTTCACCCTGAAAGGAAAAAACTGGTATGTAACAAGCGGCAAAGCTGTGTTCACCATCAACAAATACAGCATGACAATTATAACAGCGAAGAAAATAAAAATTGGTAAATAAAGAAAGCTGTCAATCTGCTGATTTCACGTCCATGCACCAAGGCGCTACCCTTTCAACTTTTTCAAATATTATGACATCAGGTTTGGTTTTAAGTACATATTCCTTTTGGTCATCACAAAAATGCGTCCAATTTAATTGTGTTTCAGAGAAAATGGTAGGTAAATAAGGTTCTATTGAAAACAAGAAGGAATCTCCAAATATTATTGCTTTTGGTAAATTTTTGAATTTTTTATTTTTTATAAACTTGAATCTATTTTTTGTTTCTATACATTCATAGTAATCTTCAAAAGATGAGTTTTTGGGATTGAGTTCTGGTCTTGTACATATTGCGTTATCGATTCCAAGCATGGGAATTATATCACCTTTATCATAACTATATTCAACTTTTGTGTCATATTCAATTTCAGGGAAAGAAACGTCAGGGAAAAACTTATTAAGTTCATCTTGGATTTCTTTAAAAACATAATAAGCTCCTAAAGGATTCCAATGTGTATCTGTTTCATAGTATAACGGAATATTTGTTTGTGTTTTCTTTTCTATAAGCAAATCTTTCGGATAAATATATTCTGCATTAAGTTTGTCCATTATAGAAATAAGTTGATCTATTCGGCTAACCCCTTCAGGTCTTTGTGAAAGATAGTTTTCGGGATATACCGAATGCTTGTTTGGAGCTATGACAAACAGGTAATTAATTTTTTGGGTTTTGCACCATTCAATTGTATTTTTAATGTTTTCTTCAAACTCATTCAGCTCTTTTTCGGTCATAAGATTTTTTTTATAAAAATCCATAATATTATAGCCATCGCCGTATTCAATTAAATAAAAAAAGTTATTCTTCCCTTTAAATGCTCTTTCATTTAATAGTCTTTTGTTTAAAACCTGATAATCGATAAAATTTGCTAGTTTTACAAATTTGTTTCTGCCGCCGAATCTGTCTTGAATATATGAATCACATGAAGAAAATAGCTTTTCATTGAATTCAGGTTTTTTTGCCAGAGTTCTATTCTCTGTTATGGAAATGTCATCTTTTGTATTAAAAAAGAATAGTGGAATAAGCATTAGTACCAGAATAATACCTATATATATTGCTTGAAGATTTTTTCTCATGTTAGAACCTGAAATAAATAAAAGGATTATATGTGTTATTTGCCAAAAAAGCAAAGCAGACGATTAGTAAGATTATTGTTATTATAAGTTTGGATAAATATACAGGGAATAAATATTTTTGCGGCAAGTTTACTCTTTTCCACCAAGGAAATGCAAATAAAACCGCCAAAGCAAGAATAATGAAAAATTTTGTATCAACATAAAACCACAATAAATCCATTTTTACAACTTCCTGATAGCCGGAATTTGTAAAACTTCTAAAATTTAAGCCGAACATTTTGAGTAACAATTTTATGCTTTGTTCTGTATCATTTCTAAATATAAGCCATAAGAAATTAATAGTAGCTAATACCAAAAATCTGTATGTAATTTTAATAATATTACACGACTTAACTTTCAGATTCTTTACTTTGTCAGATATTCCACTTATTCTTTCAAAAATCATTGCTGTTCCATGCAAAAGCCCCCATAAAATGAAATTGACTGCTGCGCCGTGCCATAAACCGGTTAGAAAGAATACGATATATCTGTTAATAATTGTTCGTTTTTTGCTGATTCTGTTCCCGCCCAACGGAATGTACACATAGTCTCTGAAAAAATCTGTTAATGAAATGTGCCATCTTTTCCAAAACTCTGTAATCGAAGATGAACAATATGGGTAATTAAAATTTTCTTTTAGTTCAAATCCGAATAATTTGGCCAGGCCTATAGCCATGTCAGAATATCCTGAAAAGTCATAATAAATTTGTAAAGAATAAGATATTGAGGCTATCCATGCAGCAGCTGCCCCATATGAATAAAAATCAGCATTATAAATAGAATCACATACCACTGCTAAATTATTTGCGATTATTACTTTTTTTGAGAGCCCGATTATGAATTTTTGAAAACCCTTTGAGACTTTTTCTAAACTTTCAGAGCGATTTTCAATTTGCAAGTTGATATCATGATAACGGACGATTGGTCCAGCGATGAGTTGCGGAAAAAATGATATATACAGCCCAAGATTTAAAAAATTCTTCTGCGCCAGTTCTGGCTTACGGTATACATCAACAAGGTAAGATATTTCTTGGAATGTATAAAATGAAATACCTATTGGTAAAATCATATTGATGGTATTAAGTGGCTTGATATGGATGGTATTTAGAAAAATATCAATAATTGTAATAGAAAAGCCCAAATATTTGAATATGAATAGAATTGTAAGGTTTACAAAAACTGAAAAAGCAAGAACCATCTTTCGTCTTTTTTCATCAGCTGCATGAGATATTTTAAGACCAGCGATGTAATTGAGTAAAATGGAAAAAAGCATCAAGAAGACAAATTTAGGTTCGCCCCAGGCATAAAACAATAAACTGGAAAAGAATAACAACATATTTTTATATATTCTTGAAGGGGAAAGCCAGTAGAGTATAAAAACAATCGGAAGAAAAAAACCAAGAAAAGTAATGGAACTAAAAAGCATATAAAAGGATTATATATATATTCCCTGTTTCTGTATACCAATTGATAATTCATTGAATTTTAATTCAACCAATTGACAAATCCGCATTTCAGATTTATATTGAACACAAGTTCATTGAATAATAATTCAATGAATAATGGGGGAACCTTTATGACGCGGAACGAACAGAAAGAAGAACGTCGCAAGCAGATTCTGTTTAAGGCGCTGGAACTCTTTGTAACGAGAGGCTTTAGCGAAACAAAGATAACTGACATTGCACAGGAACTCGACATAAGCACAGGGCTTTTGTTCCATTATTATGAGTCAAAAGAGCAGCTTTACCTTGCGCTTGTACAAATGGGTGTTGACGGTACGAATATGCCGGATAAAATCCCATACAAAGAGCCGCTGGAATATTTTGAGAATTTCGTAAAAGCGCTCTTCTCTGCTACTAAGGCGCAGCCCTGGATTTGCCAGATGTTCGTGCTGATGAACAATGCGCGCCGCCCCGGAATTCCTGAGCAAATCCGCAGCGTTGCGCTTTCCGTGAACCAAGTGGAAAAATCTGTAAAAGTGATAGAAGCTGGGCAAAAATCAGGTTCAATACGGCAAGGCGATGCGGCCGTGCTTTCATCAACTTTCTGGAACTGCATTCAGGGCATAATGGAAGGGCACGCGATAAACCCCGAACTGCCGCTCCCAGAAGTCAGCTGGGTTATGGATATATTGAAGGATTAGTCAGTCATGATAATTTTACAATCAAAGCCGCTTTTGCTGCGCGCTTGCGAGGCAGGGATTTTCGGAAAAAACCACGTTTATAAAAACGGCTCTATAGCAGAAGCCTTGTTCACTTATCTTTCGGGCGAGCCAAACGAAGCGCTTATCAATCAGCTTTGCACACCGAAGTGCGGCCGGCATCTTGTTTGTCTTTCAGAGCAGTGGGCAACCTTTATACGGCAGAATTTCCCGGATGTTGAAACTTATGTGCGCTATCAAATGAAGAGCGCATCGCATTTTGTTTTTCCAGATTTAGGCGGGCTTTCATCTGAGTTTAAATTACGAAAGTTCGGAGAGAAAGAATTTGAAGCCAAGCCTTTCTCTCACGGTATGAATTATAAAAGTGCGGAAGACTTCGTCGCAAACGGCGCAGGCGCGGTTATCCGGCATGACGGCAAAATCGTATCTTCGGCTTCTTCATTCATCAGTTTTGAAAATGAAATAGAGCTTGATTTTTCAACTTTGGAAGATTACCGAAGAAAAGGGCTTGCAAATCATTGCATAAGTCAAATGCTCAAAGACTGCGAAAAGCGCGGGCTTTTGGTTCACTGGGATGCGCAGACAGAACTTTCCAGAAATATTGCAATTAAGTTCGGCTTTGAACTGAACCAGAGCTATACAGTTTATATTGTTTAGACATAAAAGAAGGAGACTATTAGGAATAATGATGATTATCGAAGTTGATGAAAAAAACATTTTTGATGCCGCCAGGATTCATTCCATTTCATGGCAAGAATCTCACCGCTCTTTTTGCGAAAGCGAATTTGTCGAACTGCACACACCGGAGCATCAACATGAATATCTTTTAGAAAAACTGAAAAGCGGCTACAAGATTTTTATGCTTTTGGACGAGGAGCCTGTCGGGATTGTGTCTGTAAAGGAAAATCTGATAGAAGACCTTTATATTCTTCCTAAGATGCAAAACAAGGGCTACGGCTCAGAACTTTTGAAATTCGCCTGTGCAAAGTGCGTCGGAGTGCCGACACTCTGGATTTTGGAAAACAATGTGAATGCCGCGCGTCTTTACCGCAGAAAGGGTTTTGCAGAAACAGGCCGGCGACAAGCTATTACAGAAAATCTTGATGAAATTGAGTTTGCAAAAGCAGAAGCATAACAAGGAGAAGACTATGGCTAAGAAGGTTGTGATTATTGGCGGCGGTATCGGCGGGTTCAGTGCCGGAATATATGCGCTCAAGGCTGGTTTTGAAGCTGAAATCTACGAAAAAAACGCGCTTGCGGGCGGTGAATGTATGGGCTGGAACCGCAAAGGCTATCACATTGACAACTGCATTCACTGGCTGACCGGCACGGACCAAAAAACGAAACTCTGGCAAGTTTGGAAGACAGTCGGCGCAATTGACGAAAACACTGAATACGCAGACACAACCAAGTTTTACTCAAGCCGAATCGCCGGCAAAGAGCTTGCGCTGTGGAACGACCTTAAAAAGACAGAAGATGAGCTTTTAAATGCCGCGCCCGAAGATGAGGCTGAAATCCGAAAATTCATTCAGCATGTTGAATACGCAAAAAGTTGCGTCATTCCGGCAGACAAACCGCTCGACATGATGAAAATCAAAGACTACATCGAGATGGGCAAAGACATGGCAGACATGCCAAAGGTGATGAAAGAATACGGCAAAATCAATTGCGGCGACCTTGCGAAGAAGTTCAAAAACCCAGTAATGCAGAAGCTGATGAGCGACTATCTTCCGGCAGATTATACCGCTTATTCGTTCCTCGTTTCTTATGCGACAATGGCAAGCGGCAACGGCAACATTCCGCTGAAAGGCTCTCTGGCGATGTCGCTTAGAATTGCACAAAAATTCAAGGATATGGGCGGCGTCTTGCACACAAACACAGCCGCAAAACGGATAATCATCGAAAAGAAGAAGGCAACCGGCATTGAGCTTGAAGACGGCACAATCGTAAAGGCTGACGAAGTTATAAGCGCGGTCGATGTAGATTTTCTTTACGGCAAGCTGATTGACCGGAAATATATGCCGAAAGACCTTAAGAAAGCTTATGCAAACAGAAAAGGCTACCCGATTACAAGCGGTTTCCAGGTTGCATACGCCATTGACAGCAGTTTTTCAGGCGAAGACACAGTTTTCTTTGACTGCGAACCGCTGAAGATTGGCTCGCAAAGCTTTACAAGAATGTCGGTGAAAAGCTACGCCTACGATAAAAGCTTTGCCCCGGAAGGCAAGACCGTCCTTCAGGCGAATATCGCGCAGTCTGATATAGACTATGAATTCTGGAGCAGCCTCAGCAAAGACGAGTACAAGCTGAAAAAGGCCGAACTTGCAGAAGAGCTTACAAAGCGTGTTACGGCTGCGTTCCCTGAACTTGAAGGTAAAATCGAGCTTTTGGACTGCTGGACGCCGATGACCTATAACAGATATTGCAACGCTTACCACGGCTCGTACATGGGCTTTGTCACCACAGTCGGCAACAAGCAGATGCGCTTCAAGGGCATCGTAAAAGGTGTTGACAATCTTTTCATCGCCGGTCAGTGGGTGATGAGCCCAGGCGGCCTGCCAATTGCAGTTATTTCCGGCAAATTCGCAGTTCAGCGCATCTTGAAACGCGACGGCAGAAGCATCGAGATTTAACAGCAAAAACATATCGTAAAAGTATATGTTATTGTCCTATGTGGCAATAATCACTATACTTTGCGGTATGAGGGCCTTGTCGGATACATCAAAGGGTATATGTTACATAGTCTTATCCGCATTCTGTTTTGCGCTGATGGCTGTTTTTGTGCGTCTGGCAGGTGACATACACTTTGTGCAGAAAGCTTTTTTCAGAAATTTGGTGGCTTTTATAATTGCAGCAGCAGGTCTTTCTGCTGATTTTAAAGTTTACGGCAAAGCTTCTGTTTCAATTCCCAAAGGTGCATTCCTGTACATTTTTTTACGCGCTGTAACTGGTTCCGCCGGTGTTTTCGGTAACTTTTACGCAATTGACAGGATTGTGCTTTCTGATGCTGCTATTCTGAACAAAATGGCGCCTTTCTTTACCATTCTTTTTTCATTTCTTCTCATAAAGGAAAAAATAAAACCTGTTCCGCTTTTGTGCTGTATAGTGGCGTTTTTAGGCGCAATGTTAATTGTTAAGCCGTCTTTTGATTTTTCACGAATGCGCCCAACCCTGGTTGCTTTTCTCGGTGGGATGGGAGCTGGATTTGCTTATGCCTGCATACGCAAATTAAGCTACATGAAGTGTAATGGGAAAATCATAATTCTGTTTTTTTCGGGATTTTCAATGTTGCTTTCCGTTCCTTATATGCTTCTTCACTTTAATCCAATGAGTTTGCAGCAGTTCCTTTTTTTATGCGGAACCGGTGTTTGTGCTGCAGGCGGTCAGTTCTTCATAACTTCCGCATATTATCACGCACCTGCTGCAAAAATATCGATTTATGATTATTCCCAGATAATATTTTCCACATTATTCGGAGTTGTATTCTTCGGACAGTTGCCCGACTGGCTGAGTATTGCAGGCTATGCTACAATAATCGCAATGGCGCTGGTTAATTTTTTGTACACAAAGAAAACTTTATAATTCAATCTGTTTTATATTTGTTTTTTAGATAGAAATGGTTGTATAATTAAGGCTCGGTTTTAGTGTATGGATTATTTTTATCTTGTTATGATAGTTATAAGTGTTCTCACTATGCTCACGCTGACGATTGATATAGGTACAAATACAATATTATCGCTGACCGAGATAAAATTATTCAGAATCACATTTATTACACTTGCTGTCGGTGCTACATGCGAGTTTTTAGGATACTATTTTGATGTGTTCGGAACGCGGTACACTTTAGTCCGAAGAATAGTTACTGTAATCGAATTCAGTATAAGTCCTGTTCTGACAATTCTGTTTGCAAAAAGCTGTGGTCTGCGAAAAAGTATAAAGCCCATGGCTATTTTTATGTTTCTGCACTTTTTATGTCAGGTACTGATGCAGCCTTTGGGCGGAATTTTTTCCGTTGATGAAAACGGCAGGTATATTAGGGGACCTTTTTATTGGATCTATCTCGTTGTATGTGCAGTTTCCTTTTTTTATCTACTGTTTGTGTTTGTTTATCTGGGAAAACGCGGAAGATCTATCAATTTGATAAAAACTATTCTACTCATACTTATTGTACTGATAGGTCAAGTTGCATGTTTTTGGGATGATTCAATAAGAACAGGTTATATTTCACTTAGTATAGCGGCTGTATTTCTTTATCTTTTTGTTCAGGAATTTATAAGAATTAAAATGTTGAACACAATAGAAAAAGAACACGAACTTTCCTCTTTGGATTCGCTTACCGGAGTTAAAAGTCGCATTGGTTATGACCGAAAAATTGTTGAAATTGATGAAATCCTTAAAATAAACAAAAATCTTATACACTTTGCAATTTGTGAGTGCGACTTAAATAATCTCAAGCAAATTAACGATACTTATGGACACGAAGCAGGGGATTTATACATAAAACGATGTTGCAAGGCAATTTGTTCGTTCTTTAAGCACAGCCCGATCTTCCGCATCGGCGGTGATGAGTTTGTTGTTCTTCTTCAGAACGAAGATTATGAAGTCTGTGATGAACTGAAGCAAAATCTTTTGAATTTAATATCTGAAGAAGTACAGAAAGATTGTGCACTAACCGACAAAGTCTCTTTTGCCGCAGGTTTTTCAAAGTTTAACCCTGCCGCTGATAATTCTTTCAAAGAAGTTTTTGCGCGTGCGGATAAGGAAATGTATGCCCACAAACGTGAATTGAAAAAATGACGTTAAGCTGGAAAAAAATAAAAAAACCGCCTGTAACAGATTGAATCCGTCGGGCGGTTTTTTTTGTCAATATAATGAATATTGGAAAATGCTATTTATTTTTCCGCATCAGTAAAAACTGATTCATCTTCGTAGTTTGCAATAAAGTCCTGAACATCTGCGGAATCCATGATAATTCCGTATTCATCGGAAGAACCTGGTTTTATATCTGCACTAGCAACTTTAAAATCTGCATATGACATAACTTTTCCGCTCAGCTGTCCTTTATCGTTCGCTCTGCTGAAGTGGCTGTTTGCATATTTTAAATAAATTTCACTCATGGCAATCTCCATATAAAATTATCGTGTATATATTATAAAGTATTTTGTCAATAAATCAATGTCTTTATCAAAAAAAAGTTACATTCAAAGAAATTTTTTATGAAATGAGAATTCAGAAACTTTTCCGTTATTGTATAAAATCTGCATCAGCGTTATAATAATTATCATCTTGATGTATAACCTGACAGACAGGTTTAGGAGCATTTATTATGGGAAAAAAGAATCTCGACTGGGGAAATCTTGGCTTCGCTTATCAGGAGACCGATAAACGTTTTGTAGCTAATTATAAGAATGGTGCCTGGGATAAAGGCGTCATCACCGAAGATGCAACTGTCCGGATTTCTGAATGTGCAGGTGTTTTACAGTACGCACAGACCTGTTTTGAAGGTCTTAAAGCATATACAACCGAAGACGGAAAAATCGTAACATTCCGCCCTGATTTGAACGCGGAACGCATGGAAATGTCATGCCATCGCCTTGAAATGCCTGTTTTCCCGAAAGATCGTTTTATTGATGCGGTTATGCAGGTTGTAAAGGCCAACGAAGCCTGGGTTCCGCCTTACGGAAGCGGCGCAACACTGTATGTTCGTCCTTATATGTTCGGCTCAAGTTCCGTAATTGGTGTAAAACCCGCCGAAGAATATCAGTTCCGTATTCTTGTTACACCGGTAGGTCCGTATTTTAAAGGTGGAGCTCATCCTATCACAGTCCGCATCTCAGACCTTGACCGTGCCGCTCCGCACGGAACAGGTGACATAAAGGCCGGCCTTAACTACGCAATGAGCCTTCACAATATTGTAGACGCTCACAAAAACGGTTTTGACGAAAATATGTATCTTGATCCTGCATCACATACTTATATTGAAGAAACAGGCGGTGCAAACATTTTGTTTGTTACTAAGGACAAAAAACTTGTTACACCTAAATCAACAAGTATTCTGCCGTCAATTACACGCCGCTCGCTTGTTCACGTTGCAAAGGAATATCTTCACCTGCAGGTTGAAGAACGCCCTGTAAATAAAAACGAACTTAAAGATTTTACCGAATGCGGTTTGTGTGGAACAGCGGCTGTTATTTCGCCGATTGGAAAGATTGTTGACCACGGAACGGAAATCTGTCTGCCGAGCGGTATGAGCGACTTTGGTCCGGTCTTAAAAGAACTGTACGACACACTGACCGGTATCCAGATGGGACGCATCAAGGCTCCTGCCGGCTGGATTTATGAAATAAAGTAAACTTAGTTGTTGAAACATTTGAAACAGATCGTCATTTTGGACGGTCTGTTTTTTTATGGAAAAATATTACATGAGAACTTTTTTTACCTAACAATTCATGAATAAGTGTAAAAAGTCAAATCACAGGACATTCTGCATCAGTGAATATATTGCCTGATATACAGAACTTTCCCATTTTATTTGTCAGATTTTGATTATAAAACGGATCTGGTTTATCTATTTCGGTTTTCCATTTTTTTATAAACACTTTCTTGTCGTGTTTGTTTATCTTACTGTTTGATGTATTTGTATAGAGTAGTTCTGCATGAGGCGTCCATATTATTCGATAATTTTGTTTTTTTAACCGCAAACATAAATCGATATCGAACATGGAAAAATGATAATCAGTATCAAAGAGATTTAACTCGGAAAAGATTTCTCTTGAAAGCATCATACAATCGGCTTTTATAGCGGAACAATTCTGAACGGTTGAAAGTCGGAATCCATAGTTATTTAAATTATTATGAGCATATCCATAAAAATGTTTTATCCCTAGTATAGTTCCAGTATTTTCAAGTTTTCTGTCCATATTGTAAATTTTTGATCCTACTGCCCCGACATCTTTAAATTGGGCATACATAAGCATTTCTTCTATCCAATTTTGTGAAAGAATTTGGATATTACCCTTAAGAAAAACGATATATTCACCTGTAGATTTTTTATATCCTAGATTATAGATTTCCGAATAATTATTTTTTTCCTTTAATGTGATTTGTGTTATTTTATTGGTTTTAGCAGGGTATGAGTTTATAGGAATAGAGTCCATTGTATTTATGATTATTAGTTCATAGTTTCCATATGTAGTTGAATTCTTTATAGATGAAATGCATGCTTCCAAGTCAGATTCTTTATCATTGATTAGTATAATAGAAACTAAAGGGTTATTGATTATTGAATAATCAATCTTGTATAAAACATCATTGTATACAGTTACTGCTGCTTCAATATGACTTCGCTTAAAATGGTTCTCCAGAGCAACTTTACCGGCATTTATTGCATAAGTTTTTGATTGAATCCCGTTCGCTGTGGAAGAAGAGG